>Ga0310695_10000053_pt1 | contig 286712 bp, 294 predicted proteins | sample RumenRJG_04DNA_FD_203882 | JGI IMG/M metagenome (GOLD analysis project Ga0310695, IMG submission 203882) | Bovine rumen microbial communities from Lethbridge, Alberta, Canada - RJG_04 (v2) (version 2) | ecosystem: Host-associated > Mammals > Digestive system > Stomach > Rumen | place: Canada...
GGATGGTCTTCGCCTCGTTGGCGAAGATCCTCAGGCAGACGTCGCAGGCGGACTCCATCTCCGCGATGGCCCTCTTGCAGAAGATGTTGTCGTACTCGCGGGACAGCCTGATCCCGTGCAGGAGCAGGTGCGCCCTGGCCCTCCTCTTGAGGTCGGCCAGGTGGGCCTTCTCCTTGAAGACGGTCCTGCATATCTCGCGCAGCTGCATCCACTCCCTCGAAGGCATGACGCACACGGAGAACTCGTTCTCCCCGTGCAGCCTCCGGCGCATGTAGAACGCGAGCTCCATAGAGTCGTTGTTGTCGTTCTTCTTCACCGACTTGGTGATCCTGTACAGGTCCCTGGACTGGGCCACGGTGACGTGGCAGCCCAGGTTCGTGAGCACCCAATAGGTGTCGAAGGTCTTGGTCGAGTTCTCGATCAGGAAGTGGGCCTCGTGCCCCTCCAGGGCACGGGCGATCGCGGCTATGTCCTCGGGTTCCGAGGGCTGCGTGCGATGCTCCCTGTTGAACCTCTCCAGGAACTCCATCTCGTCCTCCGCGGGCTGGTCTTCGCCGGCGTAGACGGCGAAGCATACCGCGGACTTCTTGTGGAGGTCCATCCCTATCGCTATGCGCATATTCTCTCGTCTCCTGCCACATAAAACCCCTAGAGACGAGGGTAGCGACCATATACTTCCTGGTCGATTATCCCATGACCCCGGGTGTTTTGTGTTGCAATTAAACATACGCGGGTCACCTTTTAATGGGGCGGTGTTTTCATCATCGCATTGGAAGGCGATTGCGCATCCCATCTGCCGATGGACCTTGCATGGCCATCGCCGCCGTCCCGAAGGTCGCAGGCCAGGGCGCAAGTCTTTATCGCATTAACGATGTCACCAGTCCACATGGCCAATCGGAGGGTTCTAGCCATAGCCGCAGTGGTAATCGTAATCCTCTGTTCTGCGGCAGTAGCCTTCGTCCTCACGAAGCCCGATTCTGGCGATGCGACCTTCACCATCATCCACACCAACGACACCCATTGCTTCTTCGACGGGGACGGGGGCGTCGGCCTCTCCACCGCCGCAGCCCTGAGGGAGGAGTACTCCGGGTCCAGGCCGGTATTCACCGTGGACGCGGGGGATTTCCTGCAGGGGAACTCGTACGGCACCATGACGGTGGGCGAGGGATCGGTCAGGGTGATGAACGCCGTGGGATACGATTTCGCGGTACCCGGCAACCATGAGTTCGATTACGGCTTGGACGTCCTGCTGGAGAGGGCGGGGCAGCTGGATTTCCCGCTGATATGTGCCAACCTCGTTTACGAGGATACCGGCAAGAGCCTGTTCGACGAGTACCTCATACTGGAGAGGGGCGGCGTGAGGGTGGGGTTCTTCGGGCTGATCACCGCCGAGACGCCCCACAGCTCCATGCCCGGGGCCATGGGCAATTCCAAGGTGACCGATCCCGTGATGGCCGCGGAGCGCATGGTCTCCCTGCTGAAGGGAGAGAACGTGGACAGCATCGTGGCCGTGGGGCACCTGGGCGTTCTGAGGCAGGGATTCACGACTTCGGACGAGCTATGCAAAATGGTGCCAGGCATCGACATCTTCATCGACGGCCATAGCCACACCGAGATGGAGGACGGGAAGGTATGCGACGGGAGTATAGTCCTGGATGAGAGCGACACCGTCATAGCCAGCGCCGGGTGCTTCGCCCAAAACGTCGGGGTGGTCACATCCGGCCCCCGCGGCATAGATGCGAAGCTCTACCGCGGACCGGCGCTCGCCTATGCGCATACTGACAGGGCGATCGAGACGGTCGTCCACGAGGTGGACGAGAAGCTCGCCACGGTGATCGGCGGGACCGAAATTTTCTTGGACGGGGAGCTCGCCAACATAAGGAGCGGGGAGACCAACCTGGGGGACCTGGTCACCGATGCGCTGCGTATGGCGGCAGGCGTCGACGTCGCATTCACGAGCGCCGGCAGCCTCCGCGCATCCATGGCGCCAGGCGACATAAAGCTGAAGGACGTCTGCGATGTCATGCCGTTCCTCAATTACACATACACGCTCAACGTGCCCGGGTCGGTGATATTGGAGGAGATGGAGTACTCTCTGTCGCTTATCGGCTCCTACAGCGGCGGCTACCTCCAGTTCTCCGGCATGACCATCACCTACGATCCGGATGAAATCTACGGTAGCAGGGTGAAATCGCTCGAGATCGGCGGCAAGTCGATTGATATGGATGCCACCTACTCGCTGGCCACGATCGATTTCGTAGCCAAGGGCGGCAGCGGGCACAGATATCTCGAGGGGTACGAGCTGCATCCGTTCAGGATCATGGACGTCATCTTCGCGGATTACATCCTCAGCATCGGCACGGTGACCGACTCCACCATCGAGGGTGGAAGGCTGATCGCGGTCCGAACCCTCGGAACCATGGCAGCATGCGCCCATTCCGGGTACTGGTCCACTTTCGGGCACCTCCCCCTGTGAGCCTTATGTACCCCCTCGGCGAACCATCCGCCCATGATGATGTACGCGGAGATGGAGGCCGAGGTGGAGTATGCCATCCACCAGCTGGACCTGGCCATGGGCAAGCGCCGGGCGGGAATGGCCGTTTCGGGCGCCTGGGCGCCCTCGTACAAGGGGTTCGCGAACGGGGAGGACCCCATATACGCTACGTCGAGGATCCTGGTGGCACCGATGATCGTCCGCCTGGGCTATGCCAACGTGACCGCGGGGGAGATAGCCGAGGGGAGGGTGCCGGGGCTGGTGATGTGCACAGTGTCCATGAACCGTTCCCTGTCCCGCGCCACCGGCGATGTGATAGGCAGGATGAGGGCCGGGCCCCCGGAGCACGGCATCGCCACGGACGGCTTCACATGGGCCAGGGTGGCGATGACCCATAGCGGGCCCAGGGTGGTCCGCGTGGTGGATCTGAGGCCGCGCTACGTGGAGGCCCTCGACAGGGACCGCTTCAGGGTGGCCGTCCCCTCGGATCCAGGGATAATCAGGGAGTTCGCGGATTCCTTCGCCAGGGAACCCACAGTACGCGGACGGCATGGTTTATGATGCCGTAAGGCATCATCGCTGCCATGTACTGCCGCATTTGCGGCCGCGAGATCCCCGACGAGGCGGCATACTGCCCCGGATGCGGGGCCCGCGCCGCGCTCCCGGAGGAGCTCTATGAGGACGATGTGGTAGACGATGTCATGTATGATGCGGATTTCTCGGACGACGATCCGGAGGATATCCCGCAGGAGTACCCCCTGTCGATGAGGGAGCGCAAGGCGCGCGAGGCCGAGGAGGCCGAGGCGAGGGGGAAGCGCAGGAAAGTCGCCGCAGCCTCCATGGTCGCCGTGGTCGCCGTCGTCATCCTGGGCGCTGTGGTGCTCTCGGGAGCGCTGGACGGCCCGGAGCCGGAGTTCACGGTCGGGAACACCACTGTCACGGGCTCCCTGGCCGGCATGGGGGACGTGACGGTCTCGGACGGCTCCATATCATATACCGGGGACGGCTCCGCCAGATGGGGCTGCAAGGACCTCTACGGGCCGTACCTGATGGAGAAACCGCTTGGGCGGTACGAGGTCCGCGGCTACGATACGGTCCGCGGCAGCACATTGGCGCTGGCCCCCGGCGGGTACGACGTGGTGCTGTACGTCGACGGGGATGAGAAGGGGGCCGCCACCGTCATGGTCCGGGGGACCGTGTCCAAGACGTTCTCCTGGAAGTCCGTCGTCGCCGGCGAGGCCGCCGACGTCTCCGTGACTTTCTCATACGCCGTATCGGACCTGGAGGGCTATTGGGACTACGGCGGCGTGCGCCACATGAGCGATTACGAGAGCAACACCCGCTTCGTCGTCGTGGACGATGCGATCGCCGGCCTGGAGAAGGCCCTGAAGAGGGCTTACTCGTCCGCGTACGGTGCGCCGGCCATCGGCCAGGGCTATGCGGATTTCATCCTGGGGTTCGTCCAGTGCTGCATCGACTATCCTGACATGGTCGCCGAGATCGACGGCAGGTACGTCGCCGATCCCGACGAGGGCAGCGGGGACATCTACCTGTACGGGGAGCGCGAGTACTGGGCATATCCCCTGCAGACCCTGGTGCTGTCGATGGGCGATTGCGAGGACACGACTTTCCTGCACTGCGCCCTGCTCTCCGCCGCAGGGTACAGGTCCGCGGTGATGCTGCTGCCCGACCATGCCATGTCCGGGGTGTTCCTGGAGTCCTTCCAGGAGAGGCTCTACAAGGCCCAGGTGCTCTCGAGCAAGCGCCTGAAGGCCGACGGGACGGTGGCGTACATCTGCGAGACCACTTACGACCTCTGCATCGCGGCGGGATATGTCGGCAAGGACACCGCCGAAGAGATAAGGGACATAAACGAGTTGTTCGTGGTGGAGGCCGCAGCATGAATTCCAAGGCCCTCATCATCATCGCGATTATCGCGGTCGGAGCCGTTGCCATAGCGGGGATAGTCCTCGCCATGGGCGGAGGGGAGGGCCCCGATCCGCCCGGGCCGGGCCCAGGGCCCGAGCCGGAGCCGCCGTTCCCGGTGGACCCCGTGCCGGAGGGCTACGTCCTGACGGACGGGAAGCTGTCCAGGGAGGATGGGGAATCCACCGCTTGGCACATCTTCGATCAGCTGCATGCCTACATGGCGGAGCCCACGTATGGTAGGCCGACGGTGTACATGGGCTATGACGAAGACGGGGCATACGTCGAGCTGGGGCCCGGCAGGTACACCATCAGGGAGGGCGGCTCGGAGTTCCCGGTGACGGTTGAGGGCGAGATCCACCGCGAGATCGGGTGGAAGTGGTCCATGGGCGGTACCATCCACGATGTGTCCGTGAGCTTCGACATCGACGCATTGGAGTACTTGGCGGAGCACACCGCCAACAAGCAGAGGAACGACGGCTATCACGAGCACTACGACTTCAGGTTCCTGCCATACGGCATCGTGCTCAGCGATTTCACCTCATCCGCAGCATCCCAGCTGTCATCGGAATACGCCCGCATAGGCGGTTCCGTGTCGGATCGCCAGGGTTTCGCCGATTTCGTCGCTGCATTCGTCCAGCTGAACATCGTGTACCCGCCCACGGTCACCGGCCATTCCGGGGAGTTCGACTACTATGTATGGGGCGCCGAGGAGTACTGGTGCACACCCATGGAGACGCTCTACCACATGATAGGGGACTGCGACGACAACGCGGCGCTGATCTGCGCCCTGTACCTGGAGCTGGGGTACGAGACGGCTATCGCGGGCAAGCCCGGCCATGCCTTCTCCGGCGTCCATTTGGATGTGTTCGAGGAGATCCCAGACGAGGAGCTGAAGGCTGTCGGGTTCGTGCAGGGCGACCTCTGTCTCGCTTCCGCTATAGAATCTATAGTCGGCAGCGATTTGGAGTTCGGCGACACCCCGTTCTACGCGGTGGACAGCCTCCAGTTCAAGAAGGGCGTCAGCCATCCCGTGGGGTATATAAGCGGCGGAACGAAGTGGATCAGCACCCCTGATAAGAAGCCCGTGTCGACGATGTCTAACGGCTATGCCGGGTTCTACGAGCCCTTGGATGAGCGATCGCTTCTTCGGATGGTTGCTCTTGGGGAACCAGTCCGGGAACCAATCGTCGTCGAACGTCTGAGCATCGGAGAACGTTATCTCCTTCCCAACGTCCATCACCATCAGGTCCCTTCCAGCGACAGTTTTGATCCCGGTCCTCTCCTGTGTCATCCTGGCCTCGTTCTCGGGCCCCTTCATGATGATGACTATGCCCAGGTGGATGAAGACGGCCACCTCGGGCCTGACCCTCTCCAGGAACATCATGGCGTCATCGGTGCACATGTGGAACTTGATCCTCTCGCCGTAGGGCGTGGTGATCGGGAGGATCACTGCCCTGCATCCGATGTACTGGTCGGCTATCTCGTCGGAGTACGCGGTGTCGCTGACGTAGGCGACCTTCCCGTCGGGAGTGTCGAACACGAACCCCACATTGGTGGGATCGCTGTGGTCCGCCCTCTTGATCTCGACTTTGAGCCCTCCGATGTCGAGGGTCTCGCCCGGTATTAGCAGCCCGTGCTTCTCCGCTACCCTGAGGTGGTAGGGTGACATGCAGGGGCCGAGCCCGTCCCTGCCCTCCATCACGGTGGGGGAGCCGTAGACCTCCCCGCGCCTCACCCATCCGCCGTGGGTCATGCCCTCGATGGCGGACGGGGAATCGGAGTAGTGGTCGGGGTGGCAGTGGGACACGATGACGCAGTCGGTGTCCCCGGGGTCGGCATGGATGCGGTGCATTTGGGTCATAGCCCCCGGGCCGGGGTCCATGTGGATGCGCCCGCCGTCGTGGTCTATGAGCATCCCGCCGGTGCAGCGCACCTGGGATATCGTGGTGTGGCGACCGCCGCCGGTCCCCAGGAAGGTTATCCGGAACATGTCGCGGCCCCAGCAGCTTCTTGCGGTAGGAGTCGCTCCTGTCGGCGATCTCCTCCTCGTTGCCGCGGTCGACCACGTACACCTCTGGTAGCTTCCTGGGGTGCGCGGCGAGCATCGTGGACAGGAGGTGCCTGTCCGAGAAGTCGAGGTTCTTCAGGTACTTCCTCTCCCAGTTGGCCGCCAGGTCCAGGGCGGACTGTATTCCGCCGTTGTAGTACTCCTCGGCGAACACCGCCCCGACGGTGGCGTCGTTGGACAGGATGGCGATGTTGCACCCCCTCACGGCGTAGTCCGTGCCGTTGAACGCCACGGACAGCCCGCCGCTGTCCTTCACCAGGTCCATGGACTGGAAGTCGGTCCTGCTGCTGCCCATGTACATGGTGCAGTCCAGGTCTATGTTGGTCTGCCTGCGGATGTCAAGCAGGTTGTATGCCTTGCGGTTGGATGTCATGGCGCCGACGGACTCCATCAGCGTGTGGCAGGCGGTCCCGGGGATCTCCTCCTCCAGGATCCTGTCGATGGTGCGGATGATCTCCACGTCGTGGCCGTCCAGCTCCATGGGGACGTTGAGCTTGTACTCGGTCTTCGGGACCTTCAGGGATGCTATCTCCTGGGCGACCTCCCTGAGCCTCCTGGCCTCGGTGCGGCCCAGGTTGGTGGTGTCCATCTCCATCTCGGTGCAGGACATCCCGACGAGCGGGGCGTCCAGGGCCTCCATCACGGGCATCATGGTGTGGTCGTAGAGCGTGGTGGCGATGAACGTGGGCATGAGCTGCGAGACGTACCTCATCGCGGCGTCAGCCCCGGGCATGATCTGCAGGGAAGCCCTGCTGGCCTCCATGAGGGAGTGGTCGGTGGCGCCGTTGGCCTTCAGGAACGGGACTATCCATTTCCCGCGGTTGCCGGAGGAGGCCTCCTCCCTGCCCAGCACGTAGCAGACCAGGTCGTCGTACCTGCGGAACGCGTCGTAGAAGCGCTCCCCGTTGCGGATGAACCTGGCGCACAGGTCGCGCATGCTGTTGTTCTTGGTTATGAACCCCCTGCAGCTGCAGATGAAGTTCTTCTCGGGGAACAGACCCAGCTCGGCGACCGGGTCGAACTCGTCCGGCATCGCTGGCCCTCCAGGGCGCGGTCAACGCTCTCGGAGAGGTCGTACGGGCCGTCCAGCTGCCTCTCCCCCGCATAGAGCTTCTTGTCCTCCATGCGGACGGTCCCCTCGGAGAACGCCCTGATGGTGGAGACTATCAGCGGGAGCTCGCGCTTGGCGCCGTCCTCGCGGATCCTCTTGAACAGCGGCTCGGACTCGCCCTCGGCCTTCTTGATCTCATCGAGGGTGGAGGCCTCCAGCTTCTTCCCCATGTCCTCCCACAGCCTGTCGTAATCGCCGCCGCGGATGGGGAAGCCGCAGTAGGTGATCGCCGCGCCCCTGTCCCATTCCTCGGTGCATATGTGCATCATGGCGCCCTGCCTCTCCGCTTTCTCGGAGATGAGCTGCCAGATGACCTCCTGCCAGGTCCCCTTGGGCCCGTCGGGAAGGGCGGGGTGCAGGTTCAGCATGTCGTAGGCCTCGCAGGTCTCGTCGTCCATCCAGAGCATGTAGCCGGCGAGTATCCCGAGGTCGAAGTCGTACGCGGAGGTGAGTCTCCTCAGTTCCTTCCCGTACTCGACCCTCCAGGCGGCCTCGTCGGACGCCCTGAGCTCGGGCATGAACGTCTTCCACGAGAGGGTGACGAGAGGGATGCCGTAACCTTCGACCATGTCGAAGAATATGGCCCTCTGCTCGCGCTTGGGGTTCTCGGCCTCGGTGTTGTCCCAGTTGCAGAACACGAAAGCGATCTCGACGTCGAGGTCGCCCTTCTCCTTCTGGTCCATGACGGCTTTCAGCAGATTGCGGGACCCAGGGCCCCTCCCGGTGGAGAACCAACCTAGTCTGAGCATCGCCCTCCCTTAGGGGGTGCTCCTTAATATTCTATACGATAAGGCGCGCGCGGGGCGCTCGAACGTCGAACAGGACGGTGACCGACGGGGTGTCGGGATCGATTTCCATCATATGGTAGGTGACGGCCTTGATCTCGGATCTTATCCTGTGCCTGGAGCGGTCCAATCTCTCACCTCTGGCACTGCATCTTAGGGAGAGCTCCCCGGTGAACTCCACGTCGAACTCCTTCAATATGAGCCCCTCCCCGTCCTCGATGTACAGCATCTCGGACAGGAACGAGTAGAGGAGGTCTTCCATGTCTATGCCTTCGCATTCGATCATGGTCGAATCGCGGGTTCCGATCCCGGAGAGGTCCACGGTCTGGTCGAAGAGCGCGTACGCCGCGTTGCCGAAGCATTCGGCGAGATCCCCGCCGAAGGCTTTCACCATGAGGTCGGCGGTGTGGTCCACGAGGATGTAGCGCTCCATGGTCGGATGATGGGCGGGGTCGGATAAGAACATAGGGGACGCGACAACGATGCGGCACCATGCAGATCCAAAGCGGATGGTGTATGGTGCCCGCGCCGGGATTCGAACCCGGGTCAAAAGATCCGCAATCTCACAGGATATCCAAGCTACCCCACGCGGGCATAAAGTGCGGAAACCGGTTAAGGTTTAAGGCGTTTAATCAGGCCTCAGGGTGAGACAGGTAGCGGGTGATGTAACCTGCGATCCTGTTCCTCATTGTCACCGATGAGACATCTGTCAGAGCGCTGACCATCTCTTTGTTGCTCTCAAAATCCTTGCTGAACGCCTGAGGATATTTGTTGACCAACTCGATGGCGACTCTCTTGATGTAGGTGGGTCTTATTCTTCCCATTTCATTCACCGAGTAATCCCGCTTATGGGGATGCCCTATTTAAAACTATCATGGGTCGCGGGCGCTTATAGGGGTTCCCCATAGCCCATTCCAGTTCGGCGAGGTCCGCGGGGACGTATTTGGGGAGCTCCGCCAGCATTATCATCTTGAGCACGGGGATGTGGCAGTATCCGCGGGGGTTGTTCTCCAGGAACCTCTGGTGCCCCTCCTCGGCGCGGGTGTAGGATGTCAGCGGCCCGGTCTCGGTGTGGAACTCGGGATAGTGGGCGGCCTCCCTGGCCACGTAGCTCCTGACCGTTTCGCCGCTGGCCTCGTCCGTCCAGTATATCCCGGTCTGATACTGCTCCCCCACATCGTTGCCCTGCCTGCGCTCCTGGGTCGCGTCTATCAGGAAGAAGAACGCCCACAGGAGGCGGTCCAGCGATATGGTGGCAGGGTCGTAGACGACCTTTATCGTCTCCCTGTAGCCGAATTTGCCGGAGCATACCAGCATGTAGTCCGGGATGAAGAGCGGGTCGCCGTTGGCGTACCCGCATTCGACGTCGATCACGCCGGGGATGTGGCGGTAGGCGCTCTCCATCCCCCAGAAGCATCCGCCGGCCAGATAGATCTCGGAGGTCATGCCTGGGGTGCCCGCAGCTCTTCTTGCCTTCGGGGCAGGGGCCCCTCATGCAGGGCGGCCCCGCATCCTTGAAGATCACCGGGGAAACCTCCTTGCAGAGCCTAAGCATCTGGTCGGACATCTCCCTGATCTCCCATTGGGCGCGGTTGCAGCTCCTCAGAGAGAAGAGGTGGAGGAGCTCCCTGGCGTTCATGGTGATGGTGATGTTGGTGGTGCAGGCGTTCGGCAGGAGGTACCTGGCGTCCTCGTTGGGGATCCCAAGCTCCTGCAGCTTCGCGTAGGCCTCCCACACGGCGCCCATGACGCCGTCGAAGACCTCCTCCGCCTCGGGGTTGCCCTCGATGGTGGGCGGGGTCACGAACGATGCGGACTCCATGGAGACATACCTCTGGCTCTGCTGGGAGTAGGATGCCACCCTGTGCCTCACGAGCTGGTGGGTGAGCGCCCTGGACACGCCCTCGACGCTGAAAGTGAACACGGCGTGCTCGATGACGGAATGGTGCCCCATCCCGACGATCCTGGACAGCGTCTTCTCCGCGTCGATGCCCTCTATGATCTCGGATGACGGCCTGTCCGAGTAGCAGGAGTTCCCCGCAGCGGCGCATATCCTGTCTGCGTCCGGCGTGTGTGCCAGCAGTGTGACCTTCATCTCGTCTCCTCCCCGTTCCAGACCATCTGGCGGACCTTGTCCATCCTCTCCTTGTCCATCAGGTCGCTGAGCCTGATCTTGCGGATGACTGGGTCCTTGAGCAGCCTGCATATGCCCTCCACGTGGGCGTCACCCACAACGACGACCATGTTATTGTACTTCTCGGACGCCCTGTTGATCTGCTCGGCCATGGAGGCGTTCCTCTCGTCGATGAGCTTCCTGACCAAAGTGGGATACTTCTTCCTCATGGCCTCGATGTAGGCATCCTCGTCGGCGGCGAAGTCGCTGTGGACCTTCTGGACCTTCCTGGAGCCCCCGATGGAGTCGGACACCCCGGACCACTTGTAGCGCATCTTCTCGCCCAGGGACATCTCGGACCACATCTCGTCCAGCACCCTCATGGCATCCGTGTCGATGGGTATGATCTCCGCCCCTTCGAGCTTCCCGGTGTTTATCGCGGCCAGGAACTCCGCCCCCAGGGTGGTGCCGTTCTCCTCGGACAGCTTCTGCTGGTATCTGGACGTCTGGCGGGATATGGCGGATCCCTGCTCCGCGCCCGCGGGGCCCGGGTTCTCCCCCTGGCTGGTCAGGGCGTTGTAGCGACCCATGTCCAGCTCCACCAGGACGGCGTCCGGCCAGGTGTGCTTCACGATGAACGATATCGGCTCGGCCAGGTTGAACACGTGCCCGACGCCGATGATGGTGATCATGACAATGGTGAAGGGCAGCGGCATAATAAACCATAACTACGCCCAGCCCCTTGCAGGTGGCATGCCCGATTACGACCTGGTATGCTTCGACATGGACGGCGTCCTCACGAGGGTGAGGAGCTCCTGGTGCTGGATCCACGAATGTTTCGGGGTGGACAACGAGGCGACCTACCAGGCGTACATCAACCAGGAGATCGACGAGATGGAGTTCATGAGGCGCGACATCGCCCTCTGGACAGCCAAGAAGCCGGACGTTACGGAGAGGGAGATCGCCGTGATGTTCAGGGACATGCCGATCATCGGGGGGATCCAGGAGACCGTGGCCTGCCTGAGGGACAACGGGATCAGGTGCGTCATCGTCAGCGGGGGCATAGACCTGGCGGCCGCGATGCTGGCTAGGGAGTTCGGATTCGACGATTACGTGGCTGACAAGCTGGAGACCAACCCCGACGGGACCCTGACCGGCGAGGGGAGGCTGGTGGTGGACCTGAAGGACAAGGGCGTCAACGTCAGGGACTTCATAGCCAAGTACGGCACCACCAAGGAGAGGACGGTGTCCATCGGCAACTCCTTCACGGACATCCCCATGTTCAAGAACTCTGGGATGTCGATAGCGTTCAACCCCACGGACCCCTACACCGAGGAGGCGGCCACTCATACGGTGAGGTCGGAGAACATCGCCGACGTGCTGGACCTCATCATCGGGGACGAGCGAACCCGGCGATTTTCACTCGATCCGGTTCCACTGGAAACGGTATGCTGGCACTTATGTAATCGGACCGATGTTTCCGATGGAGGGTCACTCCTCGTCGTCATCATCGTCGAGGATGTAGTCGGACTCGTCGAACTCCTCGTCGAGGATGCTGTACTGCTTCTTGCGGATCTTCCCGTAGATGCGGGTGATGTCCCTGGCCTCGGCGGCGCCCCTGCGGACCAGCGAGTGCTTGGTCTTGATAGCGTGGATGAGGCAGTCGAAGTCCTCGAAGGACAGCTGGGTGCCGCAGACGAACTCGTCGTCCGGTTCGGCCTCGACCCTGAGGGAGTACGTCCTCTGGCCGTCGTTGACGGAGACCTTGATGCTGAGGACGTCGAACTTCTTGACCCACAGCTTCTTGACCATGGTCGCGGGGAACTTCTTCCTCTTGATGTTGCCGTCGACCGTATCAACGTGGGTGACGCAGACCAGCCTGCCGTCGTCGAGCTCGAACTCGTCGTCGATCATGATGATGTCGTCGCTCTCGATGGTGGTCTTGGTGGTCTCGGAGACGTCGCCGTCGCTGTAGACGACCGGGACCTCGATGAGCTCCGGGATCCTGATTGTCTCGGAGGTGACCTTGCCGCACTCGTTGCACCTGAAGGTGCCCTCGATGGTGGACTTCCCGATCTTGCCCTTTAGGACCTGGTGCTCGGTCTCGTCGTCGCAGTCCGGGCAGGTGTAGAATATGGTGTCGGGGAGCTCTCTCTTCGTCATGGCGTCACCTCGTCTGTGACTGCGCGTAATAGCACGTGCTTTTAAGGGTTTGCCTCGGATGACGGCGCGGTTGAGCGCAGATACGCACAGCATATATCCTACATGCCTAATTCCTCGCCAATCCGAGCCGGATGGCTCAGGAGGGATTACATTGGAAAAGAAAATGATAGCGATCATTGCCGTCATAGCGGTCGCCATCGTGGCGATCGCCGCAGCGGCCGTCGCCATGGGGGGAGGCGAGAAGTCCAAGGACTACGTCTACTACGATGGCAACGGCGGCACCCTCGGCGGGCAAACCACGTACCAGAGTACGAGCACCGTCTGCGAGGAGAACGACCTCTTCACCCGCGAGGGCTACATCTGCACCGGCTACAACACCAAGGCCAACGGCACCGGCACCGCCTATTCGGAGGGAGCCAACGTCATGCTCGGCACTAAGCTGTACGCCCAGTGGAAGATCGACGACGAATCGTATCTGACCGTCGGCACCCAGAACCACCACCCCGACAAGTACAACCTCTATCTGGGATCCTCCCAGGCATCCTCTGTCAACATCGACGGGGGCGGAATCGTGGCCTCCTATCCTCTGAAGGCCGGCGACAAGATCTACGTCCAGGTCGCTGGTTCCTCCGGCACCGTCGGAGTCGACAAGGCAAAGGAGAGGGTCAGCATCAACGTCGGCGACGGGAACACATACCTCCTGACGTTCTCCTTCTCCGGAGTCACCAACCTGGACTACACGGCCTCCGGAATGATGGCAGTCATCTCCTTCGACTTCCCCCAGGGACAGGATGTCCACGTCTCGTACATCCAGGCCGTGGTCGGGGAATAAACGTTTTCAAGGGGCCCTCGGGCCCCATCCCACATTTTCCGGATTCGTCTGGTCATGAACGGGAACCCGTGCCCGGGCACGATGACATCCGCGTAATCGCACACCCTCTTCAGGCTCCGGACCGCCAGCTCCCTGTCCGTGTTCTTGGCTGGCGGGACCATCTGGCGGTAGTTGTCCTCCAGCGGGATTGTGTCGCCGGCTATGGCGTAATGCCTGTCCGCATCGACGAACACGGAGCACTCTTCGGGGCAGTGGCCGGGGGTGTGGACGATCCTGACCCCCTCGCAGATCTTCAATTCCTCCCCGTCGAACTCCTCCGCGCGGGCTATGGGCTCCCCGCCGGAGTGGATGATCACCCTGGCCTTGGGGAACAGGTTGAGGTTCCCCACGTGGTCGTGGTGGGAGTGGGTCAGGATGACGGTGTCGACGTCCTTCGGGAAGACCCCGATCTGCTTGAACGACGTCTTGATGGCGGCCCTCATGTACTCCGTGCTGGGGTCCACGACTATCAGGCGGTTCCCGGCGCGTATGAGGACGGATGTGGAGTCTGCCACCAGGATGCTCCCGTCGGCATCGCGCTCGAGGCGGCCGACGCAAAGGATGTCGAGCGATATCATCGCCGATGCGATGCCTTGCGGGGATTTAGCGTTTCCCCGGGCTCAGGACACGATGTCCTTCAGGTATCCGCCCGCAGCCGCGTCCCTGATGCCCATCGCGAGCCTGCCGCCGGTGCTCAGGCCGGGGTAGATGAGGTCGGCATAGGGGGAGCCGGAGATGAACGGGTTGGTCCCCGCCACGATCCTGGTGGAGATCTCGAACACCTTGAACTGGAGCTTGTCGTTGACGACGGTCTCGAGGCAGAACGGGCCCCACATGCCGCCGAACAGCTCGTAGGACTTGTTGACGACCTTCTCGGCCATGTCGAACGCCTTGGGCAGCAGGGACTCCCTGATGACCACGGGGGCGTTGCCGGTGACCACGAACGAGGGGTAGAGGCCGTGCCTCTTGGACTCCTCGATGGAGCCGAGCTTGTACATCTCGTCGATGTTGGACTCGTCCCTCCTGTCGATGCTAAGCATCTCCAGGGAGCCGCCCTGCTCGCAGAGGTAGCCGTCCTTCTTGTGCGGGTCGTAGAAGAAGTGCATGTAGTACCTGGTCCCCAGGCAGTACTCCTGCATGGTGTAGGGCTGCGAGGGGTCGATGGCCATCTTGAAGTCGGGGTAGTCCCTGGCGATGAAGTAGCCGTTTCCGCCCTTGGCGCCGTTGTACTTGACCATCACGGGCTCGCTGATCTCCCTGGCGTCGGTGATGAGCCTGGGCATCGGCACGCCGGCGGAGGTGATCCACTGCCTCTGGCGGTCCCTGTCGGACTCCCAGTCCAGGACGGCGCGGTTGCCGTAGGAGGGCACGGGGTAGTCCCCGAACCTGCGGGAGCCCATGTACTCCACGAAGGACCCGTGGGGGATGAGGATGACGTTCTCGTCCAGCAGCTCGCCCACGCGCTCCTCCATCTCGTCGAAGTCCGCGTACTTGATGATCTTGTCCGGCTTCGCCAGGGGGAAGGCGTCGTAGTACTTCGTGCTGTGCGATATGGTGAGCCCGAGGGTCTTGAAACCCATCTTCCTGGCACCGTGGAATATCTGCAGAGAGGAATGGGAGCATAACGTGGCGATCGTGAGGTCTTTGAGGTCGTACCCTTCGATAATCTCGTCGATCTTGCCCTTGGGAACCATATCCGATTATTGCCTTCCACGATATAAACATAGGGGTTGGTAACAGCCAGACTGTCGGCCGTCCGCCGGGCGCTTTTATACTTGTTTCCCGCCCCCGCCGCCGTGGTCCACGGAGCATAAACGAGGGTTTAAGGACGGGTACCGCAATGGGCCGGAACGCCCGAGAGGGCCAAGGTCGATACTATGGAAATGGATGAACTAACACCCCACATACAGGAACTGAAAAGGGTGCTCGGAGACAAGATCGACGACGAACAGCTCATGGCTGAGCTGAACAAGTACCTTAACGAATACCACACCGGGATAGAGTCCGCCAAGCGCGGCATCATCCGCAAGTACGGCGGAGGGGACGTCGTCTCCTCCTTCGTCACGGCCTCGTCCGTGGTCAAGAAGATCAAGGACCTGGATGGGTCGGAGCAGAACGTGGACCTCATCGCGAAGGTCGTCTTCGTGGACTCCAAGGAGATCACCGTGAAGGGCCTCAGCAAGAGGATCCTGTCCGGAATCCTCGGGGACGAGACCGGCACCGCGTCGTTCACCGTCTGGGAGCCGGGCGAGACCGTCCTGGAGAAGGGCACCACCTACAGCTTCAGGAACTGCTACTGCCGCCTCTGGAACGACAAGGTCCAGATCAACCTGGGCAACCGCGGGAAGGTCGAGAGCGCCGGCGGCATCACAGTCAACGTGCCGGAGCGCACCATCGACGTGTCCTCGGTGGCCGAGTGCAAGATCGGCAGCATCAAGGAGGGCATGGGAAGCGTCACCGTGACCGGGAAGATCCTGTCCACCGAGGTCAGGAACGTAGTGGTCAAGGGAGAGCCGAGGACCGTCTACTCCGGCATCATCGCCGATGACACCGGCAAGATACAGTACTCCGCATGGAGCGACCACCAGCTGAAGGAGGGCGAGACCATCTGCGTCAAGAACGCCTACATCAGGGCGTGGAAGAGCATCCCCCAGCTGAACATCGGCGACAGGAGCGAGGTCACCCGCGTGGATGCGGTCTTCGACGCGGTCGGCGACTCCAGCACGCAGAGGACCATCGCGGAGATCAACAGGATCGGCGGCGGCCTGGACATCAGGGTCCAGGGCATGATCGTCGACGTCAGGGCCGGGAGCGGCCTGATCAAGAGGTGCCCCCAGTGCAACAGGTCCATCATGAACGGCGCGTGCTCCACGCACGGGACCGTCGAGGGAATCAATGACATGAGGATGAAGATCGTGGTCGACGACGGCACCGGAGCCATCGGGGCCGTGATCAACCGCGCCGACACCGAGAAGGTCACCGGCGTCAAGATGTCGGCCGCAGAGCAGCTGGCCTCCCTGCAGGGGGAGGGCGTTGTCGCCAGGGACCTGACCGCCAGGGTGCTGATGAAGAGGGTCGTCATGACCGGCAACGTCATGTCCGACAACTTCGGGCCGAACATGATCGTCCATTCCGTGGACATCGTCTCGGAGGACGTGGAGGCCGAGGCCGAGAAGCTCCTCGCAGAGGTGGAGGGATCCCTATGAACGCCCCCATCAAGCAGAGGGAGACGGCATGGAGGGTCTCCGCCGTGGAGCTGAACGCATCCACCATAGAGATCAAGGCAGAGGAGGAGAAGGCACCGTCCTACGTGGTGTCCCGCCTCGGCGCCAAGATGAACAGGGTCCTCATCGCGGGGGTCCTGACCGAGAAGGAGAACGTCGGAGGCGCGGACGATCCCATGTGGAAGTCCAGGGTCGAGGACGGCCTCGGAGGCAATTTCTTCGTGAACGTCGGGCACTATCAGCCCGAGGCGTCCGCCGCCATGGCGGACCTGGAGGCCCCGTGCTTCGTCGCGGCGGTCGGCAGGGTCAGGGCGTACACGGCCGATGACGGCAGGGTGTTCGTCTCCGTCAGACCGGAGCACATCATCAAGATCGACGAGGCCGCCCGCAAGGAGTGGATGCTCGAGGTCGCCAAATCCACCTGGAGGAGGCTCAAGAACGTCAAGCTGGCCGCATCCTCGGAGGACGCGAAGGTCCAGGACCTCGTGGCCGAGGGCCTCACCGAGGCCGAGGCGGAGGGCGTGCTCTATGCCCTGGACAGCTATGATTCCATGCCCGACTCCTCGGTATACCTCAAGGTCATCCAGGCCGCGTGCAGGGCGCTGCTCCCCGACAGGAACGTCGACTTCGGATTCGCCGAGGGAGTGGACGGACCCGATGAGATCGAGATGGAGTCCGGCCCCGGCAGCGCCGATAAGGGCAACCACGCCGAGATGGAGGACCTCGTCCTGAGGCTCATCGGCGAGCTCGACGAGGACGGCAAGGGCGCGCCCAGGGACGTCCTGGAGAGGCGCGCGGAGGACGAGGGCATCGGGAGCATCGAGCTCGAGGAGATCACGAACTCCCTGATGGACAACGGACTCATCTACGAGCCGAACCTCAGGTACCTGAAGCTCATCTGAAACCAATTACCCGGGGGAGTCCCCCGGGGTTCTCTCAATCCTTCCTGAACACCGCAGAGGCATATCCGACGACGGCATCGGGGTCGAGGCCCAGCGCATCGTAGGAGTCGGTATGGCCCAGATAGTCGCAGGAGCACCCCTCGGCGAACATCATGGCCACGGCCGTCGGCCCGTATCCGCACATGGTGATCCTCCTGCCCATGACGGTCCTGTACATGCCCTCGACGTCCATCTCCCTTACGCGGTCCATGACGTCGCCGTCATCCCTCTCCGCCTTGCTCTTGGGGACGTAATGGGACATGTCGGTGGATGCAATCACGACGGCGTCCAGGCCCCTGCAGGCGTCCGACAGGACGGACGACAGGGCCTCGGCCATATCGGGGTCCTGGCGGCCCATTATGATAGGCAGGATGCGGGCATCGGGGTCGATGGTCTGGATGAACGGGACCTGCACCTCCACGGAGTGCTCCGGGGAGTGGGCCCTGGGTATGTCCGGGACGATGCCCCTGAGCGCCTCTACGAGCCCTTTGTCCACCTCGCACACGCCCAGGGGGGTGAGGAAATCATCCGAGCACATCGCCACGGAGTCGACGGTGCCGTAGTGGTCCGGCCCGATCACGACGTACACGTCGTGCCCTCCGTCCTCGGCCAGCGCCTTGTACGCCCTGGCGGCCGTCATCCCCGAGCAGACGTACCCGGCATGGGGCGCCATCGCGGCCCTGATTCCCTTGGCCCCGGAGCAGAATCCGGGGGATCCCGGGCCCAGCGGGTGGGTGAAGCACCAGTCGATGCATTCGATGAGTTCGTCCCTCCCGCGCGGATAGAAGCGGCCTGCGACGGCTGGTTGGCGCATGGGAGGGGAAAGGGTTTGGTGGAATGTCTAGTTTTTGCCGATATCAGATCAGCTTGGCCTCGAAGTCCTCGATCTCCATGGAGAAGTCGGCGGGGTCCTTCAGGTCGCCGCGGGCGACGAGGACTTCCCTGGACAGGAGCCAGTAGACGCAGGCGAGCGCGCGCCTTCCCTTGTTGTTGGTGGGGATGACGAGGTCGACGTTGCGGGTCTCGTTGTTGGCATCGCACATGGCGACGATCGGGATTCCCAGGTTCAGGGCCTCGTTGAGGGCCTGCTTGTCCGCGGAGGGGTCGGTGACGACCAGGACCTCGGGCTCGATGAACACGGGGTTCGCGGGGTTGGTGAGGGTACCGGGGACGAAACGGCCGGCGAACGCGGGGGCGCCGATGGCCTTGGAGAACTCCCTGGCGGGCTTCTGGCCGTACTGCCTGGCGGAGACGACGAGGACCCTCTTGGGGTCGTAGCGGGCGAGGAACGCGGCGGCGGCCCTGATCCTCTCGTCGGTCTTCTTGACGTCCAGGACGTACAGTCCGTCCTGCCTGACCTTGTAGATGAAGTCCTTCATGTCGGCGGATTTCTGCTGGGTTCCGATGTGGACACCGGAGGTGAGGTAGATGTCCTCGGCGACGAGCAGGTCTGCGCCTATGGTCGTTTCAAATTCTTCTTCTGCCATTGTGATTCCTCTCAGTTCTTGACGACGGTGATCGGGACGAGGTCCTGTGCGAACTCCAGCTCGGCGATGTCGATCGGGTCGAGCATGTCCTCAGGATAATCTACCAGGACAGGGGCTCCGTAGGAGATCTGCAGTGCCCTGGATCCGATGATCCTAGCTTTCTCAAACCTAGTGTACTTCATATGAGTCACCGTTCCAATGGGTTCCCGCTAACCTCACCTTATTAATAAACATTTCCCGCCCTACCTTGTTTTATTTGTTAGTTAAAACCTCAACAAACGCGCGCGCGAGGGGTAACGGTGTTAATCCGCCATGTTTTTCTATCCGTGGGAGCATGGGCCCCGTATGTCCGAGAAGCTCAGGGAATGCGCAGCGGCCTTCTTCCGCGCCACAGGCAAGGACGTCACGACAACGGACGGCTTTGTCATGGGCATCTCCCTGGAGCTCAAGTGGATGCCGCCCTCCGATGCAAAGCGCCTGCTGGCACTCATGGTCAAGGCCGGTGTCCTGGAGCAGCGCGACGGGTACGTGAGGCCCGCCTCGGACCTCAGCGGGATGGACGTCCCCATGGCGTACCGCCCCGATCCTAAGATCCTCGAGGAGCCCGTTCTGGCGCCCGCCCCTGCGAAGAAGGAGGCGCCCGCCGACATGTTCCATGTCCTGATGGATGCGGCCGTCTCCGCCGGGATGGAGCGCAAGGACTTCGTGCAGGGATCCAACAGGATATCGCGCGACCTGAACATCGACATAGCCGCGGCTGCCCTGATAGTCCTGAGGGACAACGGGATCGATGCATCGTCCTACGTGGACGATGTGTACAACTCGATCCTGATCGCTCCTTCCTGATGAAATTGCCCAGGGTCATCCTGTCGTTGCCGTTCCCGCCGCCGACCTTGCCGCCGCCCTGGACGACCTCGGTCAGCTTGATTCCGAGGGCCTTCTCGATCTTCTTGATGAGCTTCTCGTCGGGCACGAGGTTGTTGGACTCGATCTTGGCGATGGTGCCCTGCCTCTCCTGGATGGATTCGGCGAACTGCTTCTGGTCCATGCCCTTGGCGGTGCGGGCGTCCCTGATGGCGCCGCCGTAGTCGTCGATGAGCTCGACGGTGGAGGAGCCTGCGTAGATGTCCTTGGACTTCATCCTCTTCTCGCGCCTCTCCAGCCTCTCCTCGATGACCGTGTGGGTCACCGGGGCGCCGCCGGAGGACTGGGCGCGGTAGTCCTCGCCGAACCTGGCACAGTTGGGGCACACGTTCAGCCTAGATCCCTCGACGATGACCGTCCTGGTGGAGGGCACGTCCTTTCCGCACATCTCGCACAACATGAATCCACCCAAGTTTGTGCACGTATAAATACGCAACCACGCGCCAGCATGCGCGCCGAGGTTACGCGCGAACGATTTATATAAAAGACCTATCATCCCCACGTTATGGCCGTCGACAGTACCATGGCCGAGGAAGTCTCGGAACTGAAAGCCAAGATCGTCAGCCTCGAGGAGAGGAACGTGAAGCTCATGGAGGACCTCCAGAACGCGGAGGTCGAGAAGAAGTACTCCGAGAGCGAGGTTTTCAGGCTGAAGAAGGACATCACCAGGATGAGGAACGAGCTGGAGAGGCTGAAGAGCCCGCCGCTCATAATCGCCTCAGTCCGCGATGTCCTTCCCAATAGCCGCGTCGTCGTCAAGAGCTCCACGGGACCCGATTTCCTGGTCTCCGTGTCCGAGTACGTGCCCATGGAGGACCTCATCCCCGGGGCCAGGGTCTCCCTCAACAAGCAGACCCTATCCATCATGGATGTCCTACCCACTCCCGTGGACGTCGTGGTCTCCGGAGCGGAGATCGTCGACAAGCCCGACATCACGTACGATGACATCGGTGGCCTGAAGGACCAGATGCTCGAGCTCCGCGAGGCCGTAGAGGACCCGCTGCTCAGGCCCGAGCTCTACGCCAAGGTCGGAATCGAGCCCCCGAAGGGAGTGCTCCTGGTTGGTCCACCGGGCACCGGCAAGACCCTGATGGCCAAGGCAGTGGCCAACGCCACCCAGGCGACGTTCATCAGGATGGTCGGCTCCGAGCTCGTCCAGAAGTACATAGGAGAGGGAGCCAGGCTCGTCCGCGAGCTGTTCCAGATGGCCAAGGAGAAGGCCCCCAGCATCATATTCATCGACGAGCTGGACTCCGTCGGTGCCAAGAGGCTCGACGTGACCACATCCGGCGACAGGGAGGTCCAGAGGACCCTGATGCAGCTCCTGAGCGAGCTGGATGGGTTCACCCCCACCAGCGACGTCAAGATCATCGGCGCCACCAACAGGCCCGATATCCTGGACGACGCGCTCCTCAGGCCCGGCAGGTTCGACAGGATCATCGAGGTCGGCCTCCCCGACAAGGACGGCAGGGCCCAGATCTTCAGCATCCACATCGCCCATATGAGCATCGACGACAGCGTCACAGCGGAAAAGCTCGCCGCGATGACGGAGGGCGCATCCGGGGCCATCATCAAGAGCGTCTGCACCGAGGCCGGAATGCTGGCCATCCGCGACGGCCGTGACACGGTCACCATGGACGACTTCGTCAACGCCAATAAGAAGGTCGAGGAGGCGGGACGCAACAAGACGACCCCCGCTCCGGCCACGATGTTCGGATGACCGGACGGTAAAACAATCAAAGGAGGGGCATGGCCCCTCCGCTTCATTCTATATGTGCCAGAGGGGTCATTCCCTCTCGTTGTCCTCTCCGCCGAAGAACGTGAGCTGCGATGCGGCGTAGATGTCCTCCAGGCCCATCCAGGCCTCTGCGGAGACGGCCCTGATGCCGCCGAACACGCCCATGTTCTCCATGGCCTTGAACAGCTCTATGCCCACCACGGACTGGGGGTCGGAATCGGCGTCCAGGAGGTCGCCGTACAGGGCGTCGGACTGGGAGTACCAGTCGAGCATCCTCTGCTGGTCGTCCTCGGTCAGCGTGTCGCACTTGGAGAGCAGGTTGATCATGGGGATCTGGAGCCTGAACTGCACCAGCGCGCCCAGGGTCATGGCGGAGATGAACCCGTTGGGGGTCCTGCAGAGGGACGGGTCAGAGAGGTATGCCAGCATGGAATCCTCCTTCCCGAACGCGTTGACGGTCAGGTTCGAGGACTCCCTGAAGGCGAAGAGCTCCAGCTGCCCGGGGGTGTCCACCAGGACGTAGTCGGTGACGTACGTGGAGAGCACCTCGATCATCTTCCTGATGTTGACCGCCATGAGGTCGGCGGCCACGATCTGGGCGCCGTTAGGGCCGAGGGAGTACTCCTCCATGACCTCGGCCAGGTTGATCCACTCCCTTATGTCGATGTCGGGCTCGTAGGGCAGGGTCTCCGCCCCGGGATCCATGTTCACGGCGATGCAATCTACGCCCGCATCGTCCAGCCACTGCTTGTATGCGCCCACGAGGGTGCTTTTGCCGCTTCCCGCGGTACCCACGAAGAAAATGTTCTTCATACGCCTCTCCCAGGCCCTCTCTATGGACAATCTAATTAAAATAGTAAGTCATTGGCGGGACCATGACTGAAAATAAAGGCAGCCAGTCTGTGGTCGCCGCCGCGGGCATCATCGGAGCCTTCGCGTTCTGCGTTCTCTGGATGATCGCGGTATTCGCGGACCCCTCCTGGACCTTCGGGGATAATACCATCTCCGATCTCGGCATCTCCGAGTCCGAGACCGCGAAGGTTGCGATCACCATCGGCTGCATAATAACCGGAGCCGTCATGGCTCTCTTCGGCATCGGAAAAGCCTGGAACGGCAAGTCCGCCATCGCTGCGGCAGGCGTCTTCATCTGCATGGCAGGGATTTTCCTGGCCCTCGTCGGCGTCTTCAACAAGGACGTCGGAGACATCCACAAGTTCATCGCCTACCTGTTCTTCATCTGCGCGACCCTCGGCATCGTCATCGGCGCCATCGGGGACTACAAGATCGGGAACAGCCTCTTCGCCGCCACCGCGGGCGGGCTCGTCGTGATCGCATTCGCATCCTACTTCATGCTGTCCTGCGCCGGATGGGAGGTCATATCCGTCATCTGCATCCTCGCCTGGTTCGTCATCGACTGCATCAAGGTCGGCCTGGGCAAGTGTTAAAAAAGGCAAGTGAGTACAAGGGTTGGTTAACATGGGTGCAATGCCTCAGAAAATGAAGGTCGGCGCTGCCGCCGGTTTCATCGGAGCCATCATCGCCATGGCCATCATGGCCTACAACTGGGATGGGTCCTCCGATTCGATCTACGCCGTCGGGCTCGACATGCTCGTCGCCATGGCGTTCTTCGCCGCAGCGGGTACCTTCATGAAATACAGTCCTGTGCAGGGATCCACGATGCCGGTCCTCTCGGCCCTGGCCATCGCGTTCACAATCATCGCCCAGATTTACGGGGCGTTCGAGATCTGGCAGACCATCATACTCCTCATCGTCGGAGCCGTCTGCCTGCTCTGCGCAGCCTGTCCCGCCGTCGCCGGTTGGGTCGACGGCAACAGGAAAGTCTGAAACTCTAACAGGGGCTACGGCCCCTACAATCTTGTATTTAATTTTTGACAGGTTCCAGCATCCACTCTACCTATATCGTGGTTGAGGGTCGATTTTTTCAACAATTATTTGGGGAAGTGCCCCATACAGTATAATAAAGATTCAAAAAGTTTAAATCTTAAAATACAGAATTGTTGAGTATGGATGAGAAGTACTCATTCGCGTTGAGGAAGTTGGCGCTCATGGGTGCGGTGGACGATTACGTCGCCATATCCAGCCGCGAGCTGGGTGATGCCCTTGAGATGAGTCAGCAGTCCGCCTCCAAACGCATCCTCGAGCTGCTGGACGAGAAGCTCATCGTCCGCGATCTCGGAGCTAGAAGGCAGCGCATCAAGCTGACCCCCAGGGGCATCGATGAGCTCAAGAAAGAGTACAACGAATACCGCATCATCTTCGAGACCTCTGACCACATGACCATCCACGGGACGGTCGCATCCGGGATGGGCGAGGGCGGCTATTACATCTGCCAGAACGGCTACATGGTCCAGTTCCAGAACAAGCTCGGGTTCACACCCTTCGAGGGCACCCTGAACGTCAAGGTTGACGTGGAGGACGTCGGCAAGCTGGACTTCATCGGCAAATCGTCGGGCATCGTCATCAACGGGTTCTCGAGCGAGGGCCGCAGCTTCGGGAACGTCATCGCCTACAGGGCCAAGATCCGCAACATGGAGTGCGCCATCGTGGTCCCGGAGAGGTCCCATTACGTGGACACCCTCGAGGTCATCTGCCCGTATCATCTGAGGAGGACGCTGAGCCTCAACGACGGCGACAAAATCGATGTCAGGATAAATTCCCGAGCGGGCGATGCGCCCGCCCGGGGAAACCGTTTTTTCAGAGTTTTTCCAGGTACTTCATCGCGGATTCGAAGATGGCCCTGCCGTCCCCGATCTCGCTGGAGTAGCCCCTCGTCCAGTCCGCGTGGGTGAACCTCGTCATGACCCTCTCGGGATGGGGCATCATGCCCAGAACGTTCCCGGCGGGGTTGCATATGCCGGCGATGTCCGAGGGGGACCCGTTGGGGTTCCAGGGGTAGACGGCATCGGAGCCGTCGGGGCAGACGTACCTGAACACGACCTGGTCGTTGTCCTCCAGCTTCTGGACGAAGTCCGGGTCGTTGCTGAGCAGCTTCCCCTCGGCGTGGGCGGAGGGGATGGACAGCAGCGCCTTGGAGGGGATCTCCGAGGTGAACAGGCACTTGCCGCGGTTATCGTTCCTGAGGACGGTGGGGCGGCACTCGAACCTCCCGGAGTCGTTGTTGTACAGGGCGGCGGTGGGGGCGTCGGTCATGGTCTGCTCCATCGCGGGGAGCAGCCCGAGCTCCACCAGGATCTGGAACCCGTTGCACACGCCGATGACCGGCTTGCCGGACTCCACGAACCTCTTCACGTCCCCTCCGATGGCGGCCCTTATCCTGGCTGCGAATATCGCGCCCGCGCGGACGTAGTCGCCCGCGGAGAATCCGCCGGGGAAGGCGAGGATGTCGTAGTCCTCGAGGCTCCTGCGGAGGGCCGCGGGGGCCTGGCCGGTGAGCTGCTTCAGGTGGACCTTCTCCGCCTGGGCTCCGAGCATGGAGAAGGCGTTGGCCATCTCGTCCTCGCAGTTCGTTCCCTCTATCCTTATGACGCATACCTTGGCGTCCTGGGGCTTCATTGCTTCCCACCTCCCATGATGTTCCATATGGGGTCGTTCCAGGCGGCCCTCATCTCCTCCAGCGGGATCCTGGTCCCGTTGTCCTTGATGTGCAGGCCGGCGCCCTTGGTGATGCCCAGGAGGGTCGCGTCGCCGCCCATGATCTCGGTGAACCTGGTAACGTCCTTGCCGTCGACCTCCGCGATCCAGCGGGTGCAGCTCTCGGAGTACAGCGCCCTCTGCAGGGGCAGGTCGATGCCGGACATGTCGATCTCCGCCCCGACCTGGCCCGATATGCACATCTCGGCCACGGCGACGGCTATGCCGCCGTCGGAGCAGTCGTGGCAGCTCAGGACGATTCCCTCGTCCATCGCGGACAGGAGCTCGTCGGTGATCCTCTTGAGCGCGGAGATGTCCACGGCGGGGACCGCTCCCTCCTTGCCGCCGAACTTGCGGAACAGCAGGGATGCGCCCATCTCGTCCCTTGTTCTTCCGACGAGGAAGATGCAGCTGCCGGATTTCTTGAAGTCCGCGGTGACGGCCTTCCTCACGTCGGGGATGATCCCGCATCCGAGTATCATCGGGGTGGGCAGGATGTGGTGCCCGCCGGGCGCCTCGTTGTAGAGGCTCACGTTGCCGGAGGGTATGGGGATGTCGAGCTCCCTGGCGATCTCGCCGAGGCCCCTGACCGCCTCCCTGAACTCCCCCAGCCTCTCTGGCTTTTCGGGGTTGCCGAAGTTCAGGCAGTCGGTGAACGCGTTGGGCCTGGCGCCAACGGCGACCAGGTTCCTGCAGGTCTCGTCGATGCAGGCCATTCCGCCCTTGTAGGGGTCGGCCTCGGTGAACCAGGGGTTGCATCCGATGGCCGCCGCGAGCCCCCTGACGCTGCCGGGGACGGGGATCAGCACGGATGCGTCGCCCGGGCCGGTCTCGTTCATCTCCCCGACCATGGGGTGGATGGCGGTGGACGCCCTGACCTCGTGGTCGTACTGCCTGATCGCCCACTCCTTGGAGGCGACGTTCAGGTCGGACAGGAGCGCGAGGACGACCTCCCTGTCGGAGGGCAGCTCGGGGAACTCCTCCCTCTCCTTGGAGGACACGATGGGCATGGAGTAGGGCCTGTTGTAGACCGGGCCCCCGGTGAGGAACTCCAGGTCCATGTCGAAGATGGGCTCGCCGTCCCAGAACAGGCGGGTGCGCTTCAGGTCCGTCGTCTTCGCGACGGGCACAGCCAGGACGTCCCACATGTCGAATATCTCCAGCACGGCGTCCACGTTCTCGGGCTTGCAGGTGCACATCATGCGCTCCTGCGATTCGGACACCCATATCTCCCAGGGCGCTAGGCCGGGCTCCTTGAGCGGGACCTTCTCCAGGTCCACGTCCGCTCCGCAGCCGGCATCCAGCGCCATCTCGCCGATGACGCAGCTAAGGCCGCCGCCGCCCAGGTCCTTCATCCCGGTGATGAGGTGCTTCTCGTTGACCTCGAAGCACGCGTGCATGACGGGCTCCTTCGTGATGGGGTCCCCCAGCTGGACGGCCCCCCTGGAGTCCTCGTCGGATGTCGCGGTGAGGTCCGCGGATGCGAAGTTCACGCCGTGTATCCCATCGCGGCCGGTGCGGCCGCCGATGAGGATCATGACCTCCCCGGGGCCCCCGGCGTAGTTCTTGGCGAGGTCCTTCCTCTTGACGATACCGAGACAGGCCACGTTGACAAGGCAGTTCCCGGTGTACTTCTCGTCGAAGAAGAACCCGCCGGTGATCGTGGGTATCCCAACGCGGTTCCCGTAGTCCCTGATCCCGGAGACCACTCCGTTCACCAGGTACCTGGGGTGCTTTATGCCCGGGGGCAGCTCGCCCTTGCGGTCGATGGGCCCGAAGCACAGGGGGTCGGCCAGTCCTATGGGCTGCGCGCCCATGCAGACGACGTCCCTCAGGATGCCGCCGATGCCGGTCGCGGCCCCGCCGTAGGGCTCGATGGCGGATGGGTGGTTGTGGCTCTCGATCCTCAGCGCGTACCCGTAGTCATCGTCGAAGACCATGACGCCCGCGTCCCCCCTCGAGAGGACGTCGTCGCGGTCGATCCCGAAGACGAACTCCTTCAGGATGGGCTTGGAGCTCTTGTAGCAGCAGTGCTCGCTCCATGCCTGGCCAAGGGACTGGAGCTCCACGTCTGTGGGGTCCCTGCCCTCCTTCTTGAAGTAGTCGCGGATGACCTTCATCTCGTCCAGCGACAGGCTCAGGCTCATGTCGCGGGAGACCTGCATGAGCTCGTCGTCCGTGGCGGCGAGCAGCCCCACCTCGTAGAGGGGGAACGGCACGTCGCGCTTCTTCATCAGGTCGGCCATGGGATCATCTCACGGTGACCTTGAAGTTCTGGATCACGGGGTTGGCGAGGAGCTTCCTGCACATCTCCTCTCCGGCCTTGACGGCCTCGTCGGCGGGCAGGGAGGTCTCGACCTCGAACAGCTTGACGGACCTGACCTCGCCGAGCCCCTCGAATCCGAGGGCCTCGAGGGTCTTCTTGGTGTTCTTCCCCTCGGGGTCGGCGACGCCCTTTTTGAGTTCGATTCTGATTTCGATTACTGTCATTACAGTACCCTATCGCGCGCGCATAGATAATGGATTTGATGGGTCGCGAGGAGTGCCTGGAGGGAGCGGGCCGGGCTGGATGGATAGAACCCGCGACCGCGCCGCTGGCTGGGTACGGGGGCATCATTGCTCCAATGGAAAAAAAGGTCGAGCGGTCAAGTATAAATCAGTCGAGCCCGATACGTAATCCATCATGTCTCTGATGGGAACATTGGCGCGCGGTACGCTGAAACGCGCCGATGCAGAGGAAGCCTCAGGGGAGGAGGCGGAGTACGAGATGGTGGATTTGGAGCTGGCGCAGGGCTCCGAGGTCACCATCTTCATCCCGGCGGAGGGGCCCATATTCGGGCTCCGATGCATTGTGTGACCGCACGGTATATTCTTTAAATACTCTGAATCGCGAACGGCCGTTTGCCGCTACGGCAGGGCCGAAAATCCACTTTCGGGCACCCCCCGCTTTGGGTTAAATACCCTGTCGTAGTTGAGCGATACGGAGGAATCCCAATGGTCACCAAAACCCTAGAAGACATACCAGGAGTAGGACCAGCCATAGCAGAAAAGCTCCGTGAAGCAGGATACAACGAGTTGATGGCCATTGCAGTCGCTTCCCCGAAAGAGCTCGCAGAGACATGCGAGATCGGTGAAAAGAAGGCAATGGACATCATCGAGGGTGCCAAGCTTTGCGCAGACATTGGCGGTTTCGAGACGGGAGAAGATATCCTTGAGAGGAGGAAGGCCGTCACCAAGCTGACGACCGGATCCAAGGCGTTCGACGAGCTGCTCGCCGGAGGGCTGGAGAGCCAGTCCATCGTGGAGCTGTTCGGTGAGTTCGGGAGCTGCAAGACGCAGGTCTGCTTCCAGCTCGCGGTAAACGCCACGCTGCCGGAGGAGAGGGGAGGCCTCGACTCCGACGTCATCATAATCGACACAGAGAACACGTTCAGGCCCGAAAGGATCATCCAGATGGCCAACTACCTGGGCGTCGACCCCGATGAGACCCTGAAGAGGATCCACGTCGCCAGGGCCTTCAACTCCCAGCACCAGGTGCTGCTGGTGGACAAGGCCATGGAGCTCGCCCAGACCACGAAGGTCAGGCTGTTGATCGTGGACTCTCTGACATCGCACTTTAGGGCGGAGTACGTCGGGAGGGGCGCGCTGGCGGAGAGGCAGCAGATCCTCAATCGCCACATGCACGACCTGCTGAACTTCGCAACGGTCAACAACGCGGTCATCGCCGTCACCAACCAGGTCGCGGCCAAGCCCGACGCGTTCTTCGGCGACCCCACCCGCCCCATAGGAGGGCACATCGTCGGACACACCGCTACCTTCAGGATCTACCTGAGGAAGGGGAAGGCCGGCAAGAGGATCGCCAGGCTCATCGATTCGCCTAACCTGCCGGAGGGCGAGGCCGTCTTCATGGTCACGGAAGATGGTATTAAGGACTGAACCGCAATAAGGGGGGCGTGGCCCCCCAATACTTCTTCGAGCTCTCGGGCGAGTCCAAGGACATGCCGCCCGCCGAGATCGCAGGCTGCCTCAGAGCCGAGGCCGATCAGTACGAGATCGTCGCCGAGGGGCCGGGCTATCTGATAGCATCGTTCGATTCGCAGTTCTTCCCCGGGGTGGCCGAAAGGCTCGCAATGACCCATTCTTGCGGCCGCTACCTCGGTGCCTACGACCCGGACGATCTCTCGGGCCTCGAGAACGCTGAGCTCCCGCCTGGAACATTCGCCATCCGCGCCAAGCGCTACAAGGGCATGATGAAGGATGTGGACTCCCAGGGGCTAATCCGCCGCATCGGAGGGGTGCTCTCTGTCCACAATGATGTCAATCTGAAGGAGCCGGACACAGTTGTGAGGCTCCAGTTGTGCGATCGGGCCCACGTCTACATCGAGGAGCACGTCACGGAGACCGACCTCCTGGAGAAGCGCAAGGTTGGCGAGAGGCCCTTCTTCTCGCCAATCTCCCTGCATCCGAAGTATGCCAGGGCGCTCATCAATCTCACCGGGGTGAAGCGCGGTGGGACCGTCCTGGACCCGTTCTGCGGCACCGGGGGCATCGTGATCGAGGCGGCAGAGATGGGCATGAAGGCCATGGCCTCCGACTTCGACGAGGAGATGGTCATAGGGTGCCGCGAGAACATGGACTTCTATGGTCTGGCACTTCACGATTTCGACGTCCTCGACATCGGCGACATCGGCGACAGGTTCCATGATGTGGATGCCATCTGCACCGACCCGCCCTACGGCCGGTCCACCAAGACCGGAGGGGAGGAGATCGCCGAGATCTACCGCCGCGCGGGGGATGCCTTCCCGAGGTCCCTCAAACCCGGATGCCGTGCGGGCGTCGTGCTGCCGTTCGCCATGGAGTTCCCCACCATGGAGCTCGAAGGGATGTACCTTCAGAGGGTCCACGGCTCGCTTTCGCGGCATTATCACGTGTTCCGCGCGCCCGAGCGAGCGCGAATGTTTAATAAGGAGCGCGCATAAGTGCGCACATAAGGCTAAGGCCGAGCGTGATGACGATGAACGTTCACCAGTATCTCATGGACAGGATTGCGAAAGGCACGATCCATATGTCCCTCCTCGATCCCGACAAGCAGTCTGCAGAGGAGGCCGGAAAGATCGCACTCAAGATGAAAGAGGCCGGTTCCGACGCTGTGATGATCGGCGGTTCCACCGGAGTCAACGCAGAGAACCTGTCCGCGACCGCCAAGGCCATCCGCGAGATGTCCGGGCTCCCCACGATCCACTTCCCCAGCGGGCCCGCGGAGCTCTCCCCGGACGTCGATTCCATCTTCTTCATGAGCCTGATGAACAGCGCCGACCTCAACATGGTCATGGGATACCAGGTCTACGGCGCCCCCGTCATCAGGAAGCTTGGCATCGAGACCATCTCCATGGGCTATGTCATCGTCGAGCCTGGGATGAAGGTCGGAGAGGTCGGCAAGGCAATGCTGGTCAAGCGCGACGAAGTCAAGAAGGCCGTCGCCTACGCCATCGCATGCGAGATGTTCGGCATGGACTTCGTCTACTTCGAGGCCGGATCCGGAGCTCCCGAGCCCGTACCCACCGAGATCGTCGCAGCCGTCAAGGCCGCTGTCAAGATCCCTGTCATCATCGGCGGAGGCATCAGGACCCCCGAGGCCGCCGAGGCCATAAGGAAGGCCGGGGCCGATGCTATCGTCACCGGCACGTTCATCGAGCAGTGCAGCGACGATTCCAAGCTGAAAGCCGTCGTCGCAGCCTCCAAGGGACTCTGACATGTCCTACGACGAGCGCCCCTCGTACAACACGCCCATCTCCCCCAGGGCCCCCATGTGGCTGACCCCCGAGGAGAGGGCCGCAGGCATCACCAAGGACCTCAAGGTCGCCGCGCGCAGGTTCCTGTGTCCCAATTGCGGTCACGAGTTCAGTCTGTTCCAGTCCAGGGCCGTCGCCTGCAAGGCGTGCCCGAAGGCGAACCAGAACTGCCCGTACGTCAGGTGCCCCTACTGCGACAACGAGTATCCCCTCCAGGGATTCATCGTTCCGGACAACAAGCAGGATGCCGTCCACATGAACAATTACGCGGACGGAGTGTTCAACCACTGGCAGGACAGCTACGGCAACAACCGCAGGCGAATCGCTTCCTCTGGATGCAGAGCATCTGAGGGTGCCTGTTCAGGAACGCTGCCACATCCAGGTCCCTGACCTGCGAGTGCCACATCCCCGTGGCGGAGTCCTTCGCTTCATCCTGTGCCTTCACGATGCCGATGGCCTCGGTGACCACCTGCAGGAGCGTGCGGGAGCCGTCCATCAGCTCCCTGGCGACCGCGATGATGTCGGCTATCGTGCGCGCCTGGCTCATGTCGTAGACCGCGGCCACGGGCGCGTTGACCTGATAGGTCCCGATCTCGATGGACCTTACGGAGGACGCGGTGACGCTGACCTCCTTCCTGCCCTTCTCGTAGCTGATGCCCTTGGACACGGGGTACCTGTCCTTCGGGATCGAGAATTCGAAATCCCTCTCGGTTTTCTGCACATCGGCCTTCCTGACGCCGAAGCCGTCCATGACGACCACTGTGTCGGCGGATCTCGCAACCTCGGGGTCCCCGGACACGATGAAGGTGGCCACCGTGGCGGATGCGAGGGCGGGTCCGGCCTCGGTCAGGGGGACCATGGCGCCGGAATCATCCATGAAGCCCCTCCTGAGGGTCTCGGGGGAGACGTACTCCTCGTCGATTATCAGCAGCTTGGAGGTGAGCTCGACGTACTCCGACATCGAGACGTACTCGGAATGGCAGCCGCACAGGGATGCGGCTTTGGCCGCCGAGGCCTCCCCGAACTCGGGGGAGTCCTTCAGGAACATCGAAACGTCCACGGAATCGGCCGGGCGGCCGGGCTCCGAGACCACGAACGAGGCGCAGGGGAAGGAGATGACGTACTCCCTGCCGTCGCCGGGGATGTGGTTGTAAGGCCCGGCGGCTATGGCATCGGCCAGCGTGGACCTCCCGCTCCTGGGGGCTCCGAGGACGACGTTCATGTGCCTCTTCACGCCCCATCCCGTGATGGGGTCCCCGTTGGGGACATCGAAGGTGACCTTTAGGGAATCGTCGCAATGGAATGGCACGGCATCGCTCATGGGCGCCAGCTCGTCCTCCCTGCGGGGCAGGACGGAGCCGTCGGCGACGAACGCCACCAGGCCCCTCTCCTTGAGGTGGCTCCTGATGAACTCTGCGTTCTCGGCGGTCTGGATGTGGTTGTACAGCTTGGACTGCTTGTACGAGGGGTAGATCATCGATTCCCCGACGACGCATTTGATCCTGACGTAGATGAGCTCCTCCATCGCCGCGGCGGACACCTTCCCGCCGGCGGACGGGAGGTCGGCGGTGAACTTGGCCTCCACGTAGTAGGGGGTGATGACTACCGACCACCTCTCCAGGATCTCCTGGCCCGGGCGGGGGATGAACAGCTCCCCTCCGTCGGTCTTGGGTATCGGCGACCTGGCATATGTCCTGCATGCCTCCCAGAAACGCCTGGCTATGAGGTCCCTGAGAGCGATCTCCCTGACCTTGGTGCTGTAAGTGTCCTCCGGGAACATCGCCCTCTTCATGGGGACGCGGACGCGCATGGCTGTGTGGCCGGCGCGGTCGTTCTGTACATCGTCGAAGAAAAGCTCGAAATCCTCCAGGACGAAGCTGTTCTGGAGGTTCTTGTACTTGGCGAACGGCTTCCCGTCCGCGTTCCTCAGGGTCCCCTTCAGGACCTCTTCGGATGCCATCGTCCACCTCGGCGGTACTTGCTGTACTTGTCGAGGAGCCTGCAGATCCTGTCGTACTCGTCCTTGCTGAGGTCGCCGGACTCGACGAAGGTCTTGGCGAAGTCCTTGGCATCCCTGGTGGAGACGCGGGACGCCTTGGCGATGATAGATGCGAGGAAGGACGACGCCTTCGACGGGTCCATGGACGATGCGCTCAGGATCTCGTTCATGTCGTACTTGAACGGGTTGATCTTGTGGGTGTTGAGCATCGCCTGCTTCTTCGTGGATTCCTTGGTCCTGACCGGCTTGTTCTTCTTCGCGCCGGCCTTGTCCCCGCCGTATTGGGAGGACGCAGCGGGCGTTTTCACAACGACCTTGTTCGTCCTCGTCGTGGTTGTCTTCTCAGGCAAGAATATTACTCCGTTGAGGCAACGAATCACGAATCTATATAAAAAGGTACACGCGCGGGGACGCCATCGGCCATTGACCGTCCGAGAACGTTAATATCCCCTTAGGCCTACGGGTCGGCATGGGAGAGGACCAGACCATCGGGGACAGTCGCCGCCCGGCCACGGAGCGCGGATTGACCCAGCAGGCATTCGCTGTTTACATCGTCCTGCTGGCTGCCTCGTGCATAGCTCTGATCCTCGCATCGTACTTCAGGCAGATAGGGGACCTCATCCTGATCATCCCGATGATAATCCTGCAGCTGGTGGCGATCGTCACCGACAGGCAGGAGGTCCACGTCCCCCCGCTCATCATCGTCCTGATGGTGGCCACGTTCTTCCTGTCGTTCCTGGGGCTGGGATTCCGCAACATGGACCAGGTGGGATTCATAGCCAGCATCCTCCAGGGTGTCAACCTGATGATGATTGGCCTGGTGGTCCTCTACGCCCTGATGAAGGGGCATCCCTCGTCCATGAACAGCCCGATGGTCATATTCATCTCGGAGTGCGTCGCCATCGCCATATTCACCATCATGAAGGTGGTGCAGTACTACGTCTCGGAGTACTGGGACCCCATGAGCCCCGTGGCCATCGATCGCCTCATGGAGGAGATGCTGGGGGTCTTCCTCGGGTCCCTGCTCATCGGGATACTGTTCCTCTTCGACAAGACCCAGAGGCAGTTCGAGTATCTCCTGAATACCTTCATGCGCGGCACGAAGGAGAGGGGCAACGAGATCGCACCCAGCGAGGTCTTGAAGCAGGAAGCGCTGCGCTTCATGCGCGAGGGCGAGTCCGGGAAGGTTGAGTTCAAGTCCACCATGAGGGTGAACTTGGAGACGAAGGAGAGGGACAAGAGGATGGAGAAGGCCGTCCTGAAGACCCTGGTCGCCTATCTGAACACCGACGGCGGCGTTCTGCTGGTCGGCGTCGACGACGAGGGGAACCCCAGGGGGCTGGAGGAGGACAACTTCGAGAACATCGACAAGATGAATCTCCACCTCACCCACATGATCACCAATGCCATCGGCGACGAGTTCCTGCCCTATATCTGGTTCACCGTCCTCGACTTCGACGGCAAGCAGGTCGTCATGATCAGCTGCGATAAGTGCAGGAAGCCGGTGTTCTACAGGGAGGGCAAGACCGAGGAGTTCTATGTGCGCTCCGGGCCTTCCAGCATCGTCCTGACCGGCAAGAGCCTGGTCAATTACGTGAGCAACAGGTCCAAGAAGGCCAGGACCAAGATCCTGGACGAGGCCAGGCTCGAGGGTCTGCAGCGATTCTCTGCTTGACGATTATAAAAAAAGGATAAGGATGCCCGCCCGGGGGCGGGCTGTTTGGGGGGTGATGATCACTCGCTCTTTTCCTTGAGGGCCTTCTTGGCCTTCCCGAGGGACCTTGCGATCAGGAGGGTCATGATGACGGCAAGGATGGTGACGATGACGGCATACACCGTCAGTCCGGCGAGGTCGTCCTCGGTTCCGAAGACGGCGGCGACGGCCTGCTTGATAGCCTCGTTCCATGCCAGGGCGGCAACAAGTCCGAACGCTGCGGTGATGAGCGCGGCGAACGTCTCGAGCAACTGAATCTTGAACTCGTCAGTTCCAGCCATGCAACGTGAATCCGAATCGGTGGTATATAAGCCTTAGATGGGGATCATGGTGCGGGGAAGGGGATTCGAACCCCTGGATCACTAAGAACAGGATCTTAAGTCCTGCGCCTTTGGCCAGCTCGGCTACCCCCGCTCGCAACCCGAATAGGCGCTGTTGATTAAACCATTATCTACGACCGAGCCGATACGAGTGCCATGGCCTACAGGATCCCGACGGAGGAGCAGGTGGCGGACGCCATTGCAGACGTGATGTCCAGGCAGCCCCATGTCCGCTCCCAGAGAGAGCTGGTCATGCTGGTTTCCACTGAATTGATGTGCGACGACCAGGACTACCGCATAGGCGCCGCCAGGATCCGCAAGGTCGGTGTGAGGAACGGACTCTTCGATGTAACGATAAGCTATGCCCATGACAGCCGCGGGATGTCCAGCATCACATGCCCGGTGTGCGGCGGCAGCCTGGAATCGGTGATGAACCGCACCCTGGACGGCGGATGCATAGAACTGAGGAGGATTTGCGAGGACTGCGGCTACAGGGCCGACCCCGGGAACGCCCGCCCCAGCAGGTACGTGTTCGACAGGAGGCTCAGGCGATGTCCGAGAGGGCTGACAAGCTCAGGGAGGCGGAGGAGTTGTTGAACCGCGCGGCCGACCTCATGGACGAGGCCCTGAGGATGTCCGGCATGGAATCGCGCTCCGGCGATGATTCGGAGACCATCAGGAGGATAGCCTCATCGGACAGCTACGGCGGGTCGTTGCGTAACATAGTCAGGGATATGGATTACCAGGAGGAGGAGCAGCCCTGCTGGACCCAGCCCCTCACATCCCCCAAGAACCAGCTCCGATTCGCGCCAGCCTGTGGGGGACATCCTTCCCATCTCCCATGGCCTTGATAGATTCCATGCTGCAGACGGCCATGCCGCGGACGGAAGTATCGCAGTAGAACGCCATGTGATGTGTGAAAACCACATTGTCCATGGCCCTGAGGCGGTCCATATAGGGGTTCGAGATCTCGGTGTCGGAGCAGTCGTAGTAGTAGAAGCTGAACTCGTCCTCGACGACGTCGATCCCGGCGCCCCCGATGCTCCCGGACTCCAAGGCCTCGATCAGGGCCTCCGTGTCCACGATGGCCCCGCGGGCGGTGTTTATCAGCACCGCGTCATCCTTCATCTTCTCGAAGACGGAGCCGTTGAACTTGTGGTATGTCTCCCCGTTGAGCTCGAGGTGGATGGAGACTATGTCGCAGGTCTCGAGGAGCTTGTCGAACTCCAGCTTATGTGCCAGCTTGTCCGCGGCTGGGGACGGGCTACGGTTGTAGTAGTACGTCTCGCATCCGAATCCGGACAGGATCCTGAGCACCTTCATCCCTATCGCTCCGGTGCCGACTATGCCCACCTTGAGCTCCCCGAGGGACCTGCCGAGCATGCCGTTCAGCCTGAAGTCGTTGGCCACGTTCCTGGCCTCGATCTTTTTGATGTTGCGGACGGCCATGAGCATGAGCAGCACGGTGTACTCCGCGATCCCTATCGGGTCGTAGGTGACGTTGGTCACGATCATCCCGATCTCCTTCGCATGAGCGACGTCTATGTGGTCGTAGCCGTTGCTGCGGGTGCCAATCAGCTTGACCCCCACGGACTTGAACGCGTCCATTAGCTTGGCGTCGATGCGGTGGGTGAGGATGCAGATGGCATCGTAGCCCTCGGCCAGCATGTAGTTGTCCATGGACGGAGCCTCCTCGGTGTACCCGTACTCCATGCCCATCTCCTTCGAGTAGCGGTCGAAATAGACCTTCTCGTCGAACAACCTCATGCCGTAAACGAAGAATCTCGTCATCTGACCGCCCCTATTGCAATCTGGTTAATCCTTTTTTGGGATTTCCTGGGTGTAGATGATCCTCTTCAGCGGGAACCCGTGGAAGTCCACTATGACCATCCCGCGCCTCCTCATCCCTATCTTATCGTAGAACCCGTAGTCGCAATCGTCGTCCGTGAAGAGCATGAAGCTCCCGCACCCCTTGTCCGAGAGTCTCGAGACCGTCTCGTCCAGGAGCCTCCTGCCGATGCCGCGGCCCCTCGAGCGGGACCCCACTATGAGCAGCAGGACCTCCGCGTCGGCCCTCACGCCGAACTCCCTCTTGAGGCCCTCGTCCGCCCTGTGCAGGATGCGCATGTCATCCATGGCCGAGTCGAACCCCTCCTCCCCGGAGAATTCGTCGAAGTCGCTGGTGTCAGTCTCGCCTGGCACAGTCCTCACGAAGCACACGCCCTCCGGCTCGCCGTCGAGCACGGCGGTCAGGCGGAGGTCGGCGTTCCGATAGTGCATGCCCGCATAAGCCTCAGAGAACATCCTGCCGACGCGCTCCCCGTAGTCCTTGAAGAACCACATCCTGTAAACTGCGTCGACCGCCATGGCCAGGTCGCCGGGCTCGGATTCGCGGAAGGTGAGGTCCATGGCCGCTCCCATGCCTCCGCCGTATATAAGCGCGTGCGCACGGGCAGGGATAGTTATTAAATGCGCTGGGGGTTACGTGTGTCCAGATTGCATGACAGCCAAGCTCATCCTAGGAAAGGACGTTTCGGAGGAGATCTACTCCGAGCTCAGGCAGAGGATCGAGGCCTTGAAGGCCAAAGGGACCGTCCCCGGACTGGCGGTCGTGCTCGTCGGCAACGACCCCGCCTCCCAGGTCTACGTGAGGAAGAAGGGCGAGATGTGCGAGTCCCTGGGCATGATGTCCAGGACCATCGTGCTGCCCGAGGAGACCACGCAGCAGGAGCTGCTGGATGTCGTGGCCGGGCTCAACGCCGACCCCGCCATCCACGGTTTCCTGGTGCAGCTGCCACTGCCGAAGCACATAGATGAGGAGGCCATCATCAACGCCATCGACCCCAGGAAGGACGCGGACTGTTTCCACCCCAGCAACGTCGGGAGGATGCTCATAGGAGAGCCCGACTTCCTGCCCGCGACCCCAGCCGGGGTCCAGCAGATGCTCATCCGCTCCGGCATCGAGACCAAGGGCAAGCACGTCGTGGTCGTCGGCCGCAGCAACATCGTCGGCAAGCCCATGGCGGCCATGATGGTCCAGAAGGGCGCCGGCGCCGACTCAACCGTCACAATCGTCCACTCCCGCACCCAGGACCTCCCCTCCATCACCAGGCAGGCCGACATCCTGATCGTCGCCATCGGCAAGCCCCGTTTCGTCACCGCCGACATGGTCAAGGACGGGGCGGTAGTCATCGATGTGGGGACCAACCGCGTGGATGACCCCACACATCCCAAGGGCAGCAGGCTCGTCGGGGACGTGGACTTCGAGAACGTCAAGGAAAAGGCTTCCGCCATATCGCCCGTCCCGGGCGGAGTGGGGCCGATGACCATCTGCATGCTCATGGCCAACGCAGTCAAGGCGGCCGAGAGGGCGGCGGAGGGATCCAGATGATAAGGGAATGCGAGGACCACGGCTACTTCCGCGCCGAGGCGTGCCCGTTCTGCGGGGACGAGGGCAAGTTCATAATGTCCGATTTCGAGGTAGAGAAGATAGGTAGGACCCTGGCCGGCATCCTCAGGCACGGCAAGTACGGGGTCGAGATCGACTCCCAGGGATACGCGGACATCCGCGATGTCCTGGCCAAGGTCAAGGAGAAGAACCCCCGCATGAAATGGCTCAGGACCAAGCACCTCGAGGCCCTGATCACCACCGACCCCAAGGGCAGGTACGAGATCAGCGGCAACAGCATCCGCGCCACATACGGCCACACGATAGAGCTCGACCTGGACCTCGACAACGAGGGCATCCCGGAGGAGCTGTTCTACCCCGCATCCGAGGAGGAGGCCGAGCTCCTGATGGAGTCAGGGATCAGGCCCACGGACCGCTCCATGGTCCACCTGTCGCTGGGCTTCAAGGATGCGTACCGCGCCGGGTCCGTCAGGATGGACGACCCTGTCGTCTTAGTTATCGACACCGGGCTCTGCATCGAGGAGGGCTACGACATCGGGAGGGCCGCCAAGACGGTCTTCCTGTGCAGGGAGGTCCCCGCGGACGCCATTATGGTGGCGGAGCCGGAGGACTACGATTTCGAGGAGGAGGACGAGCGATGGTGACTGTGCTCACCCCGGACCAGGTCGAGGAGAAGTACGGCAGGATGTTCTGCCGCGGCTTCTACACACTGGTGGACGAGGAGAACGGCATCGCCCAGGTCCTGGAGCGCTGCTCCGCGCAGGGCCCGGCCGAATGGGACATCATGAACAGGCGCCGCTCGGGAGGCGTGATCAACGTGATACGCCAGGAGTCCGGCCTCATGGTCATGGACACCGTGATCGGCGAGAGGGAGCTCAACTTCGGCCCTGCCGCCGAGCACGTGGGCGGCCAGGGGCTGGCGGCCCTCAAGGTCGAGGGCGACGAGGTCCGCACCACATGGTACGGGATCGCCGGCGCGGGAGTCGGCATCGGGGCGTGCCTGCCCGGGTGCAGGGACGTCATCCGCACGGAGTACCCCGACGGCTTCACCATAGGCGGGGCGCACGCCGCCCACGTCGACATCATCACGCCCAAGCTCGTGAGGGTCATCATCGGAGTCGACGACACGGACACCAAGGAGAAAGGCGCTTCGTGGGTCGCATCCCTCAAGCTCGGGATGACCTGCCCCGTGGGGCACTTCCTGGGCCACAAGATCATCCAGCTGAACCCCCTGGTCCCCAACAAGACCACCAACTGCTGCTCCACCGCCGTCGCATTCGCCGTGAAGGAGAGCGAGATCCCGGCTCTCGTCGAGTACGCCACCGAGTTCATCAGGAAGGAATCATACTCCGAGGATTCCGTCATAACCGTCTTCAAGGGCCTCAAGGTGCCGGAGAAGCTGGCGGAGTTCGGATGGAGCTGCAAATCCGTGCTGTACACCCAGGAGGATGCCATCAAGGCGGCCGGGGAGAACGGGGTGCAGATCATCAGCGTGACGGGAATGAAAGGCGTAATAGGCGCCGTCGCGGCTATTGGATGCTTCGACATGGGCGAGAAGGCCGCAGGAATCGCCGAGGACTTCCAGTGACAGTATTCCACAAGATCATCAGCGACCAGGCATATTCGGCCTACCAGAACCAGCTCGAGCGCGAGGTCCGCTCCCAGCCGCTCCCCCAGCACATCGCCATCATCATGGACGGCAACCGCAGGTTCGCCAGGGAGATGGGCGAGTCCCCCGAGGAGGGCCACAGGCGTGGCAGGGACAAGCTGGAGGAGGTCCTCCACTGGTGCCTCGACCTGGGGATAAAGGACCTGACGGTCTACGCGTTCTCCACCGAGAACTTCCGCCGCGAGGAGTCGGAGGTGGATTACCTCATGGAGCTCCTGGAGACCACCCTCTACGACTTCGCCGACGACCCCAGGATCCACGAGAACGAGGTCAAGCTGAGGGTCATAGGCGACCTGGACATGGTCCCCGAGGGGATCCAGGAGGCCGCCGACTATGCGCTGAAGAAGACCGAGGGCTACGGCAAGCACTCGCTGAACCTCGCCATCGCCTACGGCGGCAGGCAGGACATCACCAACGCGGTCCGCAGCCTGGCCCAGGACGTCCTGGACGGCAAGATAGCCGTGGACGACATCAACGAGGCCATGGTCTCCAGTCGCATCTCAACCAACGGGCTTCCCGACCCGGACCTGGTCCTGCGCACATCGGGCGAGCTCAGGATCTCCAACTTCCTTCTCTGGCAGATGGCCTACTCGGAGCTGTACTTCACCGACGTCTACTGGCCCGGCTTCAGGTACATCGACCTCCTGAGGGCCATAAGGAACTACCAGAATCGCAAGAGGCGCTACGGGGAGCGACCATGCATTACGACGTCGTCTTCCTCCATGCGCCCAGCGTCTACGATTTCAGGAAGAAGCCCATCTTCTACGGTCCCGTGAGTGACGTCATCCCGTCGTCCCCCGTGTTCGAGATGTACCCGGTGGGCTTCATGACGATATCCAGCCACCTGGAGGCCGCTGGCTACCGCACCAGGATCTGCAACATAGCGGTCCAGATGCTGTCCAGCGAGAAGTTCGACGCGGAGAAGAAGATAGCGTCCATCGACTCGGACGTCTACGCCATAGACCTGCACTGGATGCCCCATGCCCACGGCGCCATAGAGCTGGCCAGGATAGTCAAGAAGTACCATCCCGACTCCAAGGTCGAGTTCGGCGGCTTCACATCGTCGTACTTCCACCAGGAGCTCATCCAGCGCCCGGAGATCGACCTGGTCATGCGCGGGGACACCACCGAGGTGCCCACGGTCATGATGATGGACGCCCTCTCCAAGGGGAAGGACCTCTCCGACATCCCGAACCTCACATGGAAGGACGATTCCGGCAGGATCCACGAGAACCCGCTGACCTACGTCGCGGAGGATTTGGACGGCATCTTGTTCGACTACGGCACCATGATCAAGTGCACCATGCGCAACCTGGATGTCAAGGGGGCCCTCCCGTGGTACGGCTGGGACAAGCTCCCTCTGACATCGGCGTTCACGGTCAGGGGATGCTCCATCAACTGCGCCGAGTGCGGCGGGTCCCACCATGCCAACGGGAAGGTCGCGTGCAGGAAGCATCCCGCGTTCCGCAGCCCCGAGAAGCTGGCCGGGGACCTCGACAGGATACAATCGTACCTCAACACCCCGATCTTCATAGTGGGTGATCTGAGGCAGGCCGGCCCGGATTACGCCATGAGGTTCCTGGAGGAGTGCCGCGCCAGGCGCATCAGGAACCATGTGGTCATCGAGCTTTTCAACGGTGCCACCGCCGATTACTTCCACGAGCTGGACAGGACCTTCGAGGGAGGGTACACCATAGAGTTCTCGCCCGATTCCCACGATGAGAACGTCCGCTCCGCCCTCGGCAAGGGATACACCAACGAGGCCATCGAGAAGACGCTGCCGGCGGCCTTCGCCAACGGCTGCCAGAGGTTCGACATGTTCTACATGAACGGGCTGCCGTTCCAGGACAGGGAATCCGCGATGAGCAGTGCGAGGGCATCCAGGAAACTGTGGTCGCTGGTGGGCAGGGACGACGGGCTGTTCATCTACAACGCTCCGTTCGCGCCCTTCGTCGATCCCGGCAGCAGGGTGTTCGAGGAGCCGGAGAAGTGGGGGTACACCCTCAGGGCCCGCACCCTGGAGGACCACAGGAGGCTGCTGGACAACCCGTCGTGGAAGCATGTCCTCTCCTATGAGACCAAATGGATGACCAGGGACGACGTCGCGGAGATATCCTACGATGCGGCGATCGAGCTGGCGACCATCGAGCATCAGGCGGGGAGGCTGGATGATGCCGTCTTCGAGGACCGCTGCCGCCGCACCGAGTTCGCCAGGGACCTGATGCACAGGGTGGACGAGATCATGCTGATCCAGGACCCGGAGGAGCGCGAGGCGAGGCTCTGGGAGACCAAGGACGACGGCATGAGGATGATGAACTCCACCATCGCCAACAAGAACGACCTGGACTGGAAGGCCAGCTCGATCATAGCGAACACCCCGAGGGTCGCCCTGGGGCTCGCCAAGTCCTATCTCCGTCGCTGACGGGACATCTGCCTCGATTTCTCGATGGTGGCGTCGATCGCCGATATGACGGCGGAGCGCAGCCCCATATCCTCGAGGGTCCTGACGCCTTCGATCGTGGTGCCGGCGGGGGAGCATACCTCGTCCTTGAGGACGTCCGGGTGCTTGCCGGTGTCGAGGACCATCTTGGCCGCTCCGAGCATGGACTGGGCAGCCAGCATGATGGATGCCTCCCTGGAGAGCCCGTTGAGGACCCCGGCGTCGGCCATGGCGTCGATGACCATGTACATGAACGCGGGGGAGCTCCCTGCGATACCCGTTATGGCGTCCATCTGGGATTCGGGAACCTCGGCCACGAGTCCGACGGACTCCAGTATGTCGGCCACCTTCTCCTTCTCGGCGGGGGTCATCTTGGCGTCGCACGTGTAGCCCATAGCGCCCTCCAGCACCATGCAGCAGTGGTTGGGCATGACCCTCACGATCTTGGCATCTGGCACATATCCGGAGAGCTTCTCCATCGTGAGCCCGGCGACGATGCTTATGACGATCCTGCTGTCCCCGATCTTCACGTCCTCGCCCTCGAAGAGGCCGGCGACGTGCTTGGGCTTGACGGCTATGACCACCATGTCGCAGTTGTCGCACATCTCCTTGGCGCGCTCGTACATCTCGATGCCGTACCTGGACGATATCTTCGCCCTGGTGGACTCGCTGGGGGCGCAGGCGACTATGTCGTCCTTGGAGAACACCCCTTTCGAGAGCAGCCCTCCGATGAGGGCCTCTGCCATCTTTCCGGCTCCGATGAAACCTATAGCGGCGCGCATGCTCGGACATTCCGTTCGGATAGATAAAGCGTTGGCGGTTCTCCCGCTGCAACAGCCCGCGGGGGCCCCGCGGGCACGGGATGCGGTTCGCGCGTGCTTTATGCCTGTGGCGGCGGCGATATCCGAATCCACGGTGCAGAGGTCGTTGATGGACAGCTCGGACAGGGACCTGTGGCCGGATACGCGCAGGAACACCCTGATCTCCTCGGACGTGGCGTTGAGGTAGTTTCCGACCCTCATGGCCCCGGCCTCCTGATCTAGGCGGGACTCTAGCTCCGGGTCCTGGGTGGCGATGCCCATCGGGCACCTCCCCCCGTTGCAGGCCCTGTACTTTTGGCATCCGAGCGCCATGAGCGCAGCGGAGGCCACGGCTACGGCGTCCGCGCCCATGGCCAGCGCCTTGATGAAGTCCCTGCTGGTCCTTAGGCCTCCGGTTACCACGAGCTCCTGGCTCATGCCGTGGGCATCCATGTACCTCCTGGCCCTCGACAGGGCGTAGAGGGTGGGTACGGTGGAGGCATCCTTGAGGAACTTGGGCGAGGAGCCAGTGGCGCCTCCCCTGCCGTCAATGGTGATGAAGTCGCATCCGGACCCGGAGATGAATTCGAGGTCCTCCTCGATGTGCCCGGCGGCTATCTTCACCCCTATGGGCTTGCCCTCGGTCTCCTCGCGGAGGTAGTCGACCATGGCCCTCAGGTCTTCGGGGCCGTTTATCTCGGGGAACCGGGAGGGGCTCTGTATGTCCCGGCCCCTCGGCCTCCCCCTCATGAAGGCTATGATGTCCGTGACCTTGTCCCCGGGGAGGTGCCCGCCCATGCCTGGCTTGGTGCCCTGCCCTATCTTGATCTCCACGGCATCGCACTTCTCGAACGTCTCCATGCACACGCTGTACCTGTTGGGGACGTACTCGAAGATGTACTTGTACGCGTTGTCGGCCTCGTCGGGCAGCACGCCGCCCTCTCCGCTGCACATCGCGGTCCTCGCCATGGCGGAGCCCTTGGACAGGGCAATCTTGGCCCTTCCAGACAGCGCACCGAAGCTCATGTGCGACACGTAGACGGGGGTCTCGATGACCATGGGCTTGGCGGCTCTCTTCCCTATCGTGACGCTTATGTCGACCTCCTCGCCGTCATCGAGAGGAGGATGTGCCAGCTGTCCTCCGAGGAACAGGATGTCGTCGAACGACGGCACCGGGAGGAGGGTGTCCATGGGCTCTCCGACGGACCTGCCCGTGAGGGCCATGGCGTGGATCTCGTCCATCTGCCCGCCGTCCTTCCTGACGAGCTTCGGGTCGATGGAGAGGTCGGCACCGGAGGGCTCTTCCGTAGTGGATTCCGCAGATGCGACGGTGCTGCTTCTTGGCTCGTCGTCGAGCTTCACGAAATCGCTCTTGGAGGCATGGCAGACCGGACAGACCCAGTCATCAGGAAGTTCGTCGAATTTCACCGGTTCTACGTCCTCGTCGTAGATCTCGCCGCAGATTGAGCACCTGTATCTCGCCATGGTATCAGGTTCGAATCGGCTCGTGGGTTATTAGCCTAATGCCTCGCCGGGGGCGGCCTCCTGGTACCTCTGCGGAAAACGGGCATTTTCCGCCGTCCGATCACGATTTGATGACTTTTCAACAAACATGTTGGACGGGTACCCCATCGGCGTTCGACTGTTGGTGCTCTTCTATATATATTCTAGGGGTGGAACCTTTATGTACTTATAGGACTTGGTGGGCAACTATGTCACTGATCGCGTTCTATGTGCCTCTGGCGTTCGTGGCCGTCATCGCGTTCGCGTTTGCGCCATTGTCATGGTTCGTGTCGAGGTTTCTGAGACCCCAGAAACCCACTCAGTGGATGGAATCCACCTACGAGTGCGGTTCAGAACCTATCGGAGATGCTCACGTCCAGTTCAGGTTCCAATACTACGCCTTTGCGTTGATTTTCGTGGTATTTGATCTGGTCGCGACCTTCCTCATGTTGTGGGTTGTCGCCTTCTCGGGTTTGTCCCCCGAGGCCATCTTCCTCATGATTTTGTTCTTCGGTATTCTGATTCTCGGTGTCGCATACGCTCTGAAAAAGGAGGAAAACGTATGGATATGAGCCTCTACCCCCATGCAGTCGCCATGAGTGCTGACGAGTTCATGACATGGTCTGACGCCATGATCAATGATCTCCTCAGCTCGGGGATGAAAAAAACGATCGACACTCTGACCGGGCCCATCTGGGCCTGGGGCATGAAGAACTCCATGCACCCGCTGCACTGGGGTCTCGCATGCTGCGCTCTGGAGATGGCCGCGGCCTCCGCGCCCAGGTACGATGCAGAGCGTTACGGAATGATCTACCGTTCATCCCCCAGGCAGACCGATATCCTGCTGGTCAACGGATGGATCTCCAAGAAGATCCGCCCCGACCTCAGGCGTCTGTACGAACAGATACCCAACCCCAAGTGGGTCGTGGCCATGGGCGAGTGCGCCATCTCCGGCGGACCCTGGTACGACTCCTACAACATCGTCCAGGGACTCGACCAGATCGTTCCCGTGGACATCTACATACCCGGGTGCCCCGCAAGGCCCGACGCTATGATCGACGGATTCATGCTCCTCCAGAAGAAGATCGAGAGCTACTTCAGGAGAGGAGTCACCATGGAGGACTAAGCATGGACGGCGAAGTTCTTCAGGCCCCCTCCGTCGACGAGATCGTCGCGCAGCTGAAGGCGCACTGCCCCTGCGTCGAGGTCACCAAGACCGAGGAGCGCAGGGTCTACGCCAAAGTACCCGCAGAGAACAACTTCAAGGTGTGCCAGTTCATCCACGACAATCTGACCTTCGAGCACTGCTCGACCGTCATCGGGGTGGACTACATCGACCACCTGACGGTGGTCTACCACCTGACCAACTACTACACCGGCGTCATGATTGAGCTGTCCGCCGATGTCGACTCCGAGAACCCCCACATCCAGTCCGTCACCCCCATATGGGAGGGCGCCAACTGGCATGAGAGGGAGCAGTGGGAGCTCTTCGGCATCGTCTTCGACAACCACCCGAGGCTCGAGAGGCTGCTCACGCCCAAGACGTACGAGTTCTTCCCCTTCAGGAAATCATACAAGCTCAGGGGGTGGGAGTGAATGGCTGACTCCATCGTTCCCGTAAAAGAAATTGAAGAGAAGATGGATACCGACAAGATGTGGGTCATCATGGGACCACAGCACCCCTTCTCCCACGGACTCTGGACCCTCAAGGTCCAGCTGGACGGAGAGTTCGTCACGGATGCGGATCCCATAGTCGGATACCTGCACCGCGGCTGGGAGAAGGAGACCGAGAACAGGACCTATCCCAAGATCATCCCGATGGCCGACCGTCTCTGCTATGCGGCGTCCATGACCTACACGCACCTCTACTGCATGACTGTGGAGAAGGCGCTGGGCATCGACATCCCCGAGAAGGCCAAGTACATCAGGATCGTCGCCGACGAGGTGTGCAGGATCCAGTCCCACCTGATGTGGCTGGCCGCGGTCGGAACCGATATGGGTAACCTGACCGTGTTCCTCTGGTGCATGAGGGAGAGGGAGTTCTTCCTCGATCTCAACGTCAAGCTGACCGGCGCCAGGATGACCACCAACTACCCGCGTATCGGCGGAGTCAGGAACGACACCACCGAGCTGTTCGACAGGGACATCCTGAGGACCGTGGACAGGTTCGAGAAGGCCCTCTGGGATATCATCGCCCTGATCGACGACTCCTCCATCTTCGTATCGAGGATGAAAGGCATCAGCTACCTATCCCGCGAGCAGGTCGCCAACATGGGCCTCACCGGTCCGGCGATGAGGGGATGCGGCGTGGACTTCGATATCCGCCGCGACGACCCCTACGACAATTACGACAAGATCGACTTCGAGGTCCCTGTTCTGACCGAGGGCGACTCCTACGCAAGATACATGATCCGTGTGGAGGAGATGTTCCAGTCCGTCGAGATCATCAGGCAGGCCGTCGCAAAGATCAAAGCGATCGGAAAGAACGCCCCCTACAGGATGAAGGTGCCCTCCAAGGTGCCCAAGGGAACCGCGTTCATGAGGATGGAGGACCCCCGTGGTGAGTCCCTCATGTACCTCGTGTCCGACGGCACCGACAAGCCCTGGAGGCTCAAGGTCCGCAGTCCGATCTTCACGAACGTATCAACGTCCAAAGCCATGTGCATGGGATGCAGGATCGCGGATGTTCCGGCGATCCTCGCCCAGATCGACATGTGCCTGGGAGAGACCGACAGGTGATGAAGATGGCGTACAGCAGCATTCTCGACTGGATCGACTTCTTCAAAGACCCTATGGACAGTCCCTACTATCCGTTCGACACCTACAACCTGGCGTACGACATCGGATTCAAGCTCCACGAGATCATCGGCGGAACCATCGCCTGGCTCATCAACCTCCTGTTCCCCGGGAACGGAGTGTCCGAGTGGCTCATGTGCGACTACGTCTCCGCGATCATGGCGCTCCTGATCTTCATGATCCTGATCTTCCTGGTCGCGTTCGTGTCCGTCCTGATCGTCCTATGGCTAGAGCGTAAGCTGCTAGGTAGGATGATGGACAGGCGCGGAACCATGATCGGTATGAAAGGGTTCCTGCAGTGTGTCGCCGATGGTCTGAAGACCTTCATGAAGGAGAACACCATCCCCAAGAAGGTCGACAAGATGACGTACATGTGGTGCGTCTCCCTTATCGTCGGCCTGTCCGTCCTGGTCGCGTGCATGGTGCCCCTGTCCTCCAGGTGGTACGTCGTCGACTACCAGACCGGTCTTCTCATTATCATGGCGTTCTTCGCCCTGGCCCCCTTCCTGATCCTCGTGTCCGGATGGGCCCAGAACAACAAGTACTCACTTATCGGTGGAATGAGGGCCGCCGAGCTGATGATCTCCTACGAGGTCCCCATGCTCATCCTCATCTGTACCGCCGCGCTGGCAGCAGGCAGCTTCAACATCGGAGACATCGTCTACTACCAGAACGACCACCTCTGGTTCTTCATACCCCAGATTCTCGGTTTCATCGTCTTCTTCTTCTGCGCGACCGCAGAGGCGGAGCGTGTGCCCTTCGATATCGCTGAGGCAGAGGCCGAGCTGGTCGAGGGATGGCAGACCGAGTACGCCGGAATGAAGTGGGGACTCATCATGCTTGCCGACTACCTCAGGGGAACCGTCTCCTGCGGCATGGTCGTCATCCTGTACCTCGGCGGCTGGACCCTCCCGTTCATCGGTGACGGTCCCATACCCGAGATCGTGTTCCTGCTCAAGGCCTACTTCGTGTTCTTCCTCATGGTCCTGCTGAGGGCCGCCATGGCTCGTGTCAGGACCGACCAGATCCTGAACATCGGATGGAAGGTATTCATGCCCCTGTCCGTGATCAACCTGGCGATCGTTATCGTATTGAAGGTAGGAGGCCTGATCTGATGACCATCAAATATCTGGACAAGTACCCGAAGAACCTCGCCAAGAGCCTTTGGGTCATGAAGCCCGTCTGGACCGTGTTCAAGCTGTTCGGCAAGACGGTCACCCACAGATCCATGACCATCCTGTATCCCTACGAGAAAGAGTGGATACCGGAGAACTACCGCGGACGCCCCGGACTCAGGTTCGACAAGTGCGTCGGATGCGGCATGTGCGTGCGCATGTGCCCCACCGCGTGCATCAAGCTGATCGAGGTCGACGACGACGCCGGCAAAAAGGTCATGAGGCCCCAGGTCAACGTCGGCAGGTGCGCCATGTGCGGATACTGCGCCGAGTACTGCCCGGTGGATGCGATGACCGTGACCCCCGAGTACGAGCTCGCGGAGTACACCAGGTACGACCTGCTCTACGGGCCCAGGAGGCTCAACTACGAAGGAACTACGGAGGGGATGGAGGTCCACCTGGAGCTCACGCTGCCCTCCGACATCCAGAACGGCAACCCCGAGAGGCGCGTGCGCCTCGCGGACCTCGACAAGCCCGAGCTGACCGACAGCAAATGCATCGGCTGCAAGAAGTGCGCCAAGGTCTGCCCCGTGGGAGCCGTCAAAATGGTCGAGAAGGGAGTGAACGACAAGGGCAAGCCCATCGTCCGCCCCGAGTTCGACAATGCTAAGTGCATCGGATGCAGCAACTGTATCATTGACTGCCCGAAGAATGCACTGGAGCTCAAGGAGGTGCTCTGATGATTCTGTTTGATTTCATCGGCGACATCTGGGGAGGGCTGAAGGACTTCGCGTTCTTCGTGCTCGACAACCTCGACCTGGTTGCATTCATCATAATCGCAGCCATAATGATCCTGGCGGCGATCTACGTCGTGACGGACAAAGAGGTCGTCCACAGCGCGTTCTACCTCGCGCTCGTGTTCCTCTGCGTGGGATTCGTGTTCTTCTTCCTGGAGGCCGAATTCATAGGAGTGGTGCAGATCCTCGTCTACGTTGGAGCCATCACCATCCTGTTCGCATTCAGTATAATGCTTACTAGAAGGTTTATCATGAAAGGAGGCGACCAGCAATGAGCAAGAAGGTTGCAATAGGCCTGGGCGTCTCTGCCCTGCTGTTGTGCGTCATGGCGATCGGAATCTTCGCCACCGACTGGGACGACTACACCGAGTACGACACCCCCCAGGGAGTCATCGTGTTCCCCACGGACGAGGACCCCATCGTCGAGGACGAGAAGGTCAACGAGGACAGCCTCAGCTACTACATCTTCGAGAAGTACGGACTCGTGCTGATCCCCCTGGCGCTGCTCATGTTCGGCGCCATGGTCGGCGGAGTCGTCATCGCGAGGGAGGAGATCGAATGATCCCGATAGAGTTCTTCCTTCTCCTCGGAGGGATCCTGTTCATCATCGGAGCCTACGGCGCTCTGACCAAGAGCAACGCGATCCTCGTCCTGATGTGCATCGAGCTGATGCTCAACGCCGCGAACATCAACTTCGTAGCGTTCGGCGCCTTCAACGGCGACGTCATGGGACAGGCATTCGTCGTCATGACCATTTCCGTAGCGGCCGCAGAGGTGGCGGTAGGTATCGCCATCCTGCTCAACGCGTACAAGGTAAGGAAGACCACGGAGCTCGACGATAAGCAGCTCCAGACCATGAGGTGGTGAAGATGTTCATAGAATACACATGGCTCGTGCCCCTGCTCCCGATGCTGTGCTTCATTATCATCGGTTTCCTGGGAAGGAAAACCCCTGAGAAGGGAGGCTACATCGCAATCGCCGGAGCCGCAGGCTCATTCCTCATGGCGGTCCTGATCTCCTACGAGTACCTCACCGGAGATGCGTACCCCGACCCCGTCAGTTCCTCTATCCAGTGGTTCATCATACCCGGGAACGAGGACTACGTGCTCAACCTCGGATACTACGTGGACGGTCTCACCTGCGTGATGATGCTGTTCTCGTCCGCTATCTCGACGCTGATCTTCATCTACTCCATCGGATACATGGGCGACCAGGGCCCCAGGAAGACCAGGTACTACGCCGAGGTCTCACTGTTCCTCACCGGAATGCTGGGCCTCATCGTGTCCTCCAACTTCCTGGAGATGTTCATCTTCTGGGAGGTCATGGGTCTGTGCTCTTACCTGCTGATCGGATTCTGGTCCTTCAGGCACCCCGAGGGAGACGACGCCTCCGTCAACGCCGCATCCGCGGCCAAGAAGGCGTTCCTCGTCACCCGCATGGGAGATGTCTGTCTCATGGCCGGTCTGTTCATCCTGCTGGGAGAGTTCCACAGCCTGGACTACACCACCCTGTTCGACCCCGACAACATCGCCGCGGTCAACTCCGACAACCTGACCCTCGCCATGCTCCTCGTCTTCGGAGGAGTCATCGGTAAGAGCGCTCAGTTCCCCCTGCACGACTGGTTGCCCGATGCGATGGCCGGTCCTACGACCGTTTCCTCTTTGATCCACGCCGCGACCATGGTCAAGGCCGGAGTCTACCTGGTTGCCAGGGGCTGGCCCCTGTTCATCCAGAACCCCGACGTCATGCTCTTCGTGGGAATCATCGGAGGAATCACCGCGTTCCTCGCCGCTACGATGGCGCTGAACAACATGAACATCAAGAAGGTCCTCGCGTACTCCACCATCTCCCAGCTCGGATACATGATCCTGGGTCTCGGAGCGGGCGGATACCTCGTCGCCCTCGGAATCCAGATGGGCGGAGAGGAGGGCGCCGTCCTCATGGCCGCCGGTACCGCTGGATTCTTCGCCGGATGCTTCCACATGGTGAACCACGCCTTCTTCAAGGCCCTGCTCTTCATGTGCTCCGGTTCAGTCATCCATGCATGCCACACCGAGGACATGCGCCTAATGGGCGGCTTGCATAAACACATGAAGATAACATCGACCACCATGCTCCTGGGATCCCTGTCCATCGCCGGATTCCCGCTCTTCAGCGGATTCTGGTCCAAGGATCTGGTCCTGGAGATCGCCATGGATGCCGGAAACGACGGAACCGTCTGGTTCACCGTGCTCTGGGTCCTCGCAGTGGTCACCGCCTTCATGACCGCGTTCTACATGTTCCGCATGTGGTTCATGACCTTCATGGGAAGCGAGGGACACAACGCCCAGCACTGCCACGGCGAGTCCCCCAAGTCCATGACCGTCCCGCTGATGATCCTCGCCGTCTTCGCAGTCGGCAGCGGATTCCTGGCCCTCTTCGGCCTCGACGGAATCCTGTCCTTCGACCCCATCACCTACCTGGTCGGTGGCGGACACACCGAGGGATTCGAGTACTTCAGCGAGCTGTTCACCAACCCCTACACATGGCTGACCATCGTCCTCGCCCTCGGCGGTATCGGAATTGCCTACGTCATGTACGGCAAGAAGTCCGAGGATGTCGAGAGCAAGACCTTCGCCCTCGCGGGCAAGTTCAACAAGAACGGCAACGCCTGGCTTTACAAGGCGCTGACCAAGAGATGGTGGTTCCCCGACCTGTACAACCAGATCTCCTGGAAGCTCGGCTACGGCGTCGCCAAGGGCGTCAACTACGTCGACCGCCAGGTCATCGACGGTACCGTCAACGCGCTCTCCAGCTCCGTCGTCGGAGGAGGAGACGTCCTGAGCAAGGTCCAGACCGGTCACGTCCAGAGCTACTCTTCCGTAGTGCTCCTGGGCATCTCCGTCCTGTCGGTCCTGCTCCTAATCATCGCAATGGTCATGGGAGGTATCTGAGATGGAATTCTCTATTCTCGCCCTGCTCCTGATCATCCCCCTGATCGGTGCCATCGCCACCCTTTGCTGCGGCGGCGAGAGGCAGAAGGCTGCGAAGTACGTCGCAGGAGCGTTCTCCGGTGTCACGCTGGCGCTCGCCCTGTACATCATGTTCCTCTGCGACTTCGGCGACCTCGACATGACAATCTCATGGATCGAGACCGAAGTGCTGACGATCAACTTCGCGCTGCACGTCGACGGGCTCAGCATCCTGATGGTCTTCCTGACCGCCCTGCTGTCCCTGCTCGTCATCGTCTTCTCCGCTGCGGAGAAGGACAGGCCCCAGTACTTCCACGCCCTGGTCCTGGCCATGGAGGTCGGACTCATGGGAGTGTACCTGGCGAGCGACTACTTCCTCTTCTACGTGATGTGGGAGCTGACGCTCATACCCATGTACTTCATGATCTCCTGGTACGGAGGACCTCGCAGGCACTATGCCGCGATCAAGTTCTTCATCTACACCCACGTGGCGTCCCTCGTGATGCTCATCGGAATCTTCGCGATGGGCTTCGAGGCGCTGTCCATGACGGGAACGATGGACTTCTCGTTCGCGTTCATCAACACGGTCATGCCGTTCGCCGACGAGTCCTTCCAGATCCTGGTCTTCGCCCTGCTCTTCTTCGGATTCATGGTGAAGATGCCTTCCGTGCCCTTCCACACATGGCTGCCCGACGCGCACGTCGAGGCCCCCACCGGCGGATCCGTCCTGCTGGCGGGTGTCATGCTGAAGATGGGTTCCTACGGTATCATCCGCGTCTGCCTCGAGGCCCTGCCCGAGGGAGCCGAGTACTGGCAGTGGGTCATCATCGCGATCGGCCTGCTGTCCATGGTCTATGGAGCCTACGCTTGCATTGCGCAGTCTGACCTCAAGAAGATGGTCGCGTTCTCGTCCATCAGCCACATGGGAATGGTCATGCTCGGAATCGGATGCCTGTCCGAGGCCGGAGTCATGTTCGCCATCTTCCAGATGTTCGCCCACGGTCTCATTACTGGAGTCCTGTTCATGGTCGCCGGTATGGCCGGCCACAACTTCGGCACCAGGGAGATCCCCCTGCTCGGAGGTATGGCCGGGAAGGTGCCCATCTACGCCACCTTCATGATGATCGGATGGATGGCCTCTCTGGGACTGCCCGGTCTGGTCGGATTCTGGGGAGAGTTCCCCCTGGTGTTCGCCTTCTACGACTTCATCCAGTCCGAGGGAATGCTTTGGCTGATCGTCTTCTGCCTGCTGAACCTGATGCTCACCGCTGGTTACTACCTGTGGTCCATGCAGAGGGTGCTGTTCGGAGTCGAGACCACCAAGATCGACATGGCGCACGTCCACGATGTCAGCAAGACCGAGGGAATCGCCATGGCCGTCCTGGTCGGCCTGATCGCGCTCTTCGGAGTGTGGCCCGCCCTAGCCCTCGACTACATCGGTGACTACACCAGCCTTCTGATGGGGGTGTTCTGATGTTCGACATGTCTACCATATTCGGCGACTACACCGCCATCGCGCCCCTCATTTTCCTGATGATCGGCGCACTGATCCTGCCCGGAATACACCTCCTTGGCAAGAGATGCACCGTTACATGGGGAGTGGCCCTGGCTCTTGTCATCGTCTCCCTGATCGTCAACGTCCTCATGCTCACCGACGAGTACGTCGGAGAGACCCTGGGCATCGTCGAGTACAACGCGTACTCCGGCGCGATGATCCTGCTGTTCCAGATCGTCCTGTTCCTGGCCGTCCTGGTGTCCAACAGCAGCGTCGAGACCACCAAGCTGCATGTGGGAGCGTTCTACTCCCTCATCCTGGCCGCAACCACCGGTATGATGTTCGTGGTCGAGTCCTCCGACCTGCTGACCATCTTTGTCGGAGTCGAGCTGACGAGTATCTCCTCGTACGCCCTCGTCTCCATGAAGAGGAACGACAGCAGGGCCGCCGAGGCTGCCGTCAAGTACGTCATCATCGGAGGAATGTCCACTGCCCTGACCATCTACGGTATCTCCATGCTGTACGGAATGGCCGGATCCACAGACATCCAGACCATCGCCGACAACATCGCCATCGATGGCCTCAGCATCCCGCTGGCCGTTGGACTGGTGTGCATGATCGCCGGATACGGCTTCAAGATCGCCGCCGTGCCCTTCCACATGTGGGCCCCCGACGTCTACGAGGGAGCCGCAACCCCGGTCAGCATGTTCCTGGCGACCGGATCCAAGAAGATGGGTCTCTCCGTCTTCTTCCAGATCTTCCTGGTGATCTTCATCGCCGGAACCGCCATGAGCAAGGTCGCCGGACCCGAGATGCAGTACCTGTTCGCCATCATCGCCGCGGTCACCATGACCGTCGGTAACGTCGTGGCGATCGCACAGACCAACATCAAGAGGATGCTCGCGTACTCCTCCATCGCCCAGGCAGGTTACATCCTGATCGTCATGGCGGTCATGACCGAGTACGCCGCCTCCGCCGGTATGTTCCACATGTTCACCCACGTGTTCATGAAGGGAGGAGCGTTCCTCATCGTCGGAGCGCTCATCTGCGCTGGCGTCGGCGAGAAGATCGGCGACTACAAGGGCCTGGCCAAGAGGTCGCCCTTCCTGGCAGCCGCGATGATGCTGTTCCTGTTCTCGCTCGCGGGAATCCCGCCTCTCGCAGGATTCACATCCAAGTTCTTCCTGTTCTCCGGAGCCATCGGAGGACCGGACGGCGTGATGTACGAGTGGGTCTGGCTGGCTTTCATCGCCATCCTCAACTCCGCGATCTCCCTGTACTACTATGCAAGGGTCGTCAAGGCCATGTACGTGGAGAAGGGAACAACGGAGGAGAAGATCAAGATCCCCAAGCCGTTCCTGGCCGGAATCGTGATCTGCCTGGTGTTCGTCATCGTGCTGGGTGTCTACCCGCAGCTCCTCTACGGATTCTGCGAGGCCGCCGCCAGCGCGCTGCTGATCTGAAATCTAAACCGATCCACCAAACCCTTTCCCTCCCGGGATTCCCCGGGAGGCTACCCAGTCTCCTCCGGCCAACCGCCAATGCTTTTATATGGCACTCTCATATCGCGAGTTATGGCAGAGCCATGGCACGAGTGCATCAAGGGGGAGCTGGAGGAGGTCGAGTCCTTCATGATGAAGACCCTCGAGACCAGGAGCCCCGAGCTCACAGAGATGTGCCAGTACGTCACGTGCTCTGGGGGCAAGCGCCTCAGGCCCGCCATCTGCATATTATCGTACCGCGCATGCGGGGGCGCGGATTCCGAGAAGCCAGTCAAGGTCGGGACCGCGTTCGAGATCGTCCATTCCGCGACCCTCATCCACGATGACATCAACGATCAGGGCGAGCTCAGGCGCGGTAGGAAGACCCTGCACAGGCAGTACACCGTCAGCAAGGCCATCATCGCCGGCGACTACATGTTCGCCGTGGGGTTCCAGCTCCTCTCGGAGGTTGCCCCGCAGATTGCCAACTACGTGGTCGAGGCATCCGCATACATGGGTACCGGGGAGTTCATCCAGAAGGATTTCGAGCACTCCCCCGAGGTCACGCAGGACGATTATATCCAGATCATCATGGGCAAGACCGCCAAGCTCTTCGCCGCATCCGCCAAATCCGGGGCGGTGATCACAGGCGCTGACATGGAGACGCTCGACCAGATCGGCGAGTACGCCGAGCATCTAGGGCTAGCATTCCAGATCGTCGACGACACCCTCGACGTCAAAGGCGACCCTCATAACACCGGCAAGTCCGTGGGGACAGACTGGCTGGAGGGAAAGCCCACCCTCCCCGTCATATACGCTATGGAGGACCAGCAATATGGCCCCCGCGTCAAGGAGCTCTTTCTCAAGAAGGACGTCACCGATGCCGACGTCTCGGAAGCGCTCGACCTCATTCTCAAGACCGACTCCGTCGACCGCTGCCTCTCCCTGGCCGCGGATTACGCCGCGCAGGCCAAGGCCGACCTCGCCGGCATGCAGGAGTCAAAGTACAAGGACGCACTCCTCTCCCTGGCCGACTACGTCGTCGGCCGCGACAGGTGAGCCCCATGGATTCAGTGGACGTCCTCGTGGTGGGTTCCGGCCCCGCCGGCAGCACCGCAGCCAGGTTCGCCGCCGAGAAGGGCGCCAGCGTCATGTTCATAGAGCGCCGCCCCGAAGTGGGCGTCCCCGTGAGGTGCGGCGAGTTCATGCCCGGCATGGGCGAGATCATGGACATGTTCCCCAACCTCACCGATGCCGACGAGATCTTCGACATCCCCCAGGAGCTCCGCTGCCTGGACACCGTGGGGATCAAGCTCGTGAACCCCAAGGGAAAGGTCACGCTGCTGGACTTCGAGGGATACACCACAGACAGGGACAGGTTCGACCAGTACCTGGCCAGGCAGGCCCAGGAGGCCGGCGCGGTGCTGGAGACCAGCTGTCTGTTCAAGGGCATCCGCGACGGGGTCGCGGAGACGTCCAAGGGGGACATCAAGTACAAGGTCATCATCGGCGCAGACGGCCCCGGCTCCCGCGTCGCGCAGAGCCTCGGACTCAATAGGAACAGGAACCCGTACCCCGCCGTGACCGCTCAGGTCAAGGGGGACTTCGAGCCCTACCTCTACATGTTCTTCGGGGATATCGCCCCCGGCGCCTACAGCTGGATCATCCCCAAGGACGGCAGGGCCAACGTCGGCGTGGGTTTCTCCCCGAGATTCGCCCACGGCAACCTCGGCGAGTATTTCGACACCTTCGCCAGGAAGAACGGCTTCGAGGAGCACTCCAAGCTCGAGGGGAAGTACGTGCCGAGCGAGGGCCCAATCGCGAAGACCGTGTCCGGGAACGGCATGGTCGTCGGAGACGCCGCCGGACAGGTCATCTCCGTCAACGGCGGAGGCATCCCCCTGGCGCTCATCGCCGGCAGGGTCTGCGGTCGTGTTGCTGCTGCGAACATCGCATCCTCTTCGCCCCTTGCGGATTACGAGACCGAGTGGCGCAGGATAATGGAGAAGCCCCTGAAGACCGCCGCATCGAACAAGAAGCTGGCCGACACGTTCGCGTTCAGGTCCGAGTTCTCCACCAACCTCTGCATGGGCATCCTGGGCAAGCGCAGGATGGGCAATCTGATCAGATGCAAGCGCATCTTCCCGCGATCGCTTCTTCCTGTGCCCGCGCATCGGCGACCCGCATATCGGGCATTCCGGCATCTTCTCCTTGAACCACTTGCCGCATCCGATGCACTGGTAGTTCCATCTGGCGACCTTCGTGATGCCCTTCATGCCGATCGGCTTGAAAGGTATGCCGAGCACGCTGCAGACGTTCTGTATGGAGTAGTCGTCGCTCCAGACCTCCCCGTCCACGTCGAGCGCCAGAGCAGCCACGGTGACGTCAACGGGGGACAGCCTCCCGCTGTCGCCTGTTTTTTCCGCTGCCTCCATCACCTTCTTCATGGATGCGTCGGTGCAGTCGGAGACGCGGATCATGTCGGCCCAGAGTGCCAAGCGGGGGTCCTTGTGGATCTCCAGCTCCCTGATGACTCCCGGCGGGCAGACGTGGTCGCCCTCGGGCAGCGCATCCATTGAGAAGAAAGCGGAGCTGTCAAGGACCTTGACGCGTTGGTCTGCCATATTGGCTGTTATCGGCGCCGATGTATTTGGAACCCTTGCTCCGATTACAGATGCATACACCATTCCTACGAATCGTTTATAAGGCAGCAGTGACACTCATCCAATTAGACACGTGCCAGACGAATGGACGCCTGCTCCTCCAGCGGTCATAGATGCAGTCTCGGGGGGGTCGGACATGCCGACCGACGGATTCCTTCGAGATTGTCATCCTGGGATCCCACGCCGCCAGCTTCAACGCCCCCGTTACCGTCTCCGTAGACAGGGCCGTCCCCTTCGATGCGACCAACGTGATGTTCTACTGCATCGAGAACGGCGACACTGTTCCCGCGACGGTAGCCGTCAACATCGTCTCCGCAGACCTGCTGCACTTCTCCCACTGGGCCGTCATATACGATGTGCTCGCAGATGTCATCGTCGACGACGGAGACCAGCTCCCGCCCATTTGGCACTATGTGCCCCAGCAGCAGGCGAGCAGCAGCCACACCACCACGATCATGGTCGCCATCGCCGCGGCCGTCGCAGCCATCGCCGTGATCCTCGTGATGCTCTGCGTCGTGAAGAAGAACTGAGAACCATGAAACGGGCGCCCAGCGCCCGTCCCAAACCATTTAACCCCCCCTCAGGGGACGGCGTTCCCATGGATGCGGAGCCTTATCGGGCTCCACGGCGGGTCTAGTGCCTGCCGTCGTGCCAAATCGGTTATATGTGATGCATCCATTGGCTAACCATAGGTGTCACGGACATGGATGTCTTAGAAGTCCTGGCGATAATGATAACGGGCCTCTGGCTGTTCCTCCCCGCGATGGTCCCCAACTCCGCGGCGGTGGTCTTCGCCACCGATCTGAAGATGGATTTCGGGAAGACGTGGAGGGGCAAGCGCATCCTCGGGGACGGAAAGTCCTGGGGAGGGTTCTTCGGGGGTATAGCCTCGGGCATCTTCATCGGCCTGATCATCCTCGGCCTCGGTTACCTCTGCGGATCCGACGACTACTGGGGATACGGAGACTTCTACCGCAACATCGGCATCATCGCGTGCCTCGCCACCGGCGCGATCCTCGGAGACCTCTGCGGGGCGTTCATCAAGCGCAGGCTCGGCATGGAGAGGGGGCAGAAGGCACCCATCCTGGACCAGTACGACTTCGTGGCCGGAGCGTTCCTGTTCACCGCTCTGTTCTTCCCCGACTGGGTGTACGAGACGTACATAGAGGGATGGCACATCGCCGCGCTGATCTTCATCATCGTGATCATGTTCGTCATCCACCGTTCCGTGAACATCATAGGCTACAAGATGGGGCTGAAGAAGGAGCCCTGGTGATTACATGAGCGAGCTTTCCAAGGCATTAATGGACTGCGGCGCCCTGCAGTTCGGGGAGTTCACCCTGGCCTCCGGCGCCAAGAGCGACTACTACATAGACATCAAGAAGGCCAGCACCAACCCCAAGGTTCTGTACCTCATATCCCAGCTCATGGCCGAGAAGATGCAGGACCAGAACATCCGCCCCGACAGGATCGCGGGCGTCGTCCTGGGTTCCGTCCCGCTGGCCGCGGCGCTGTCCCTGGCCACCGGCGTGCCCTACGTCATGATCCGCAAGGAGAAGAAGGACCACGGCACCGGTAAGCTGATCGAGGGCGACCTCAATCCAGGTGACAAGGTTCTCGTGGTCGAGGATGTCATCACTACCGCCGGATCCAGCATCAAGGCCATCCACACCCTCAGGGAGGCCGGGGCCGAGGTCACCGATGTGATCTCCGTCATCGACCGCGAGGGCGGCGGCAGGGAGAACCTGGAGGCCGAGGGCGTCAGGTTCAACCCCCTGGTGATCGCATCCGAGCTCGTCAAAGAGAAGAGATGAGGCCGGATCCGGATTGCAGGCTCTGCGGCCTGTGCGAGGGCCGCACGCACATCGTCCTGCCGGACGGTGACCCTTCCACGGGGATTTTCCTCGTGGGGGAGGCCCCCGGCGAGAACGAGGATATCCAGGCGAGGCCTTTCGTCGGCCGTTCGGGGAAGATCCTCGAGGGCATGATGGCGGATGCCGGCCTGAAACGGTCCGACGTGGTGATAACCAACACCGTCAAGTGCAGGCCCCCCGGCAACAGGGACCCCACGAAGGAGGAGATGGCCGCCTGCAGGCCCTTCCTCGACTCGGAGCTGGAGGATGCCAAGCTGGTGGTGGGTCTCGGGAAATCCGCGTGCAGGGACCTCATGGGCTTCGAGGGCGCCATGGCGGAGATCGTCAACGTCCCCACGACCATAACGGTCAACGGCAGGCAGGTCCCGTTCATTCCCACGTACCATCCCGCGGCGACGATATACAACAAAAATTCAAGGGCCGAGCTGGCCCGCACCATGAGGATCATCGCGGAGGAGTACAGATGAGGTACGGCGGGTTCATGATAGACATGGACGGCACCGTCTACAAGGGCGGCGACCTGATCCCGGGCGCGGTGGAGTTCATCTCCGCGCTGAAATCCAGGGGGATACCATTCGTCTTCCTTACCAACAACTCCTCGGCGACCCGCTCCCACTACTACGGGAAGCTCAGGCGCATGGGGTTCGACGTGGGGATCGAGAACGTCCTGACGTCGGCCATGGCGGCCGCCCGCTTCGTCATCGACGAGCGTCCTGGGAAGAGGGTCTACGTCGTGGCTTCAGAGGAGGTCAGGGACGAGATGCGCTCGGTGGGGGTGGACGTGGTGGAGGATGACCCGGACATCGTTCTGCTCACGTTCGACCGCACCATAACGTATGAGAAGATCAACAAGGCGTACCGCTACCTCTGCGGAGGGGCGGAGTTCATTGCCACCCATCCCGACGACCTGTGCCCCACGGAAGACTCCTACGACATCGACATCGGGCCCTTCATCAGGATGTTCGAACAGATGTGCCAGACGTCTGCGATCGTCATCGGGAAGCCCAATGCGTCCATGCTCCTGATGGCCGCCTCCCACATGGGAGTGGACCCATCGGCCACCGTCATGGTCGGGGACCGCCTGTACACGGACATCGAGATGGCCGTCAGGGCGGGGATAGGGTCCATCCTGGTCCTCAGCGGGGAGACATCGAGGGAGCAGCTGGAAGCCTCCGGCATGCACCCGACGCACGTCCTCGGCAGCGTCGCGGAGATCCCCGAGCTGCTCGAGCGAGCCATCATTTCTACATGTACCAGACATTCGGATGTGTGTCGTTATAAGCCTTTTATGGCGCTGAAAGGGGCCTTTCCGGTGCGGATTCCTCTTTCCTCTACTCTTTATATATAAAGGACGCGTTATCCTAAGCAACGTGCGTGTATACGTGCGCGTGGGATGCAACGAAACGGTCTGATGGATCAGCCCGTGCCATCCCCCTGAATGGGGGTGTCGGATGTACTTAAAGCAGGTCGAGTTAGAGAACTTCAAATCGTTCGGCGGGAAACTGACGGTCCCGCTCATGGAGGGCTACACAGCCATCACGGGGCCGAACGGATCGGGCAAGTCCAACATCACGGACGCCATCCTCTTCGTCCTTGGGCCCAAGAGCTCCAAGGCGGTCCGCGCCGGCAAGCTGACAGACCTGATATTCGACGGGGGCAAGTCCAAGAACAAGGCATCCTACACCAAGGTCTCCCTCGTCTTCGACAATACCGACCGCCTCATGCCGTGGGACGACGACGAGGTCCGCCTCACCCGCTACGTCAAGCTGAGCGACAACGGTCAGGACTACAGCTCGTACTTCTACGTCAACGACCGCAAATCCACCATGTCCGAGTTCGACACGCTCCTCACCAAGGCCAGGATCAGCGCCGATGGCTACAACATGGTGCAGCAGGGCGATGTCATGAGGATCGTCCAGATGGGCAACTCCGAGAGGCGCCGCATCCTAGACAGCATATCCGGCATCGCCAGCTTCGATGCCGATATCGAGAAGGCCAAGGGCGAGAGGTTCGAGGCCGAGACCAACCTGGACAGGGTCACAATCATCACCGGCGAGCTCGAGACCGAGCTCAAGCGCCTCGAGAGGGACCGCTCAGACGCGCAGAGGTACCTGGAGGCCAAGGAAGCCCTGGACATCGCGAAGGCCCAGTACTCCCAAAGGATGCTCCAGATGGAGACCGCCAAGCTCGAGAGCATCAACGACCAGATCGGCCGCATCTCCAAGAGGGTCGAGGACGACACCCAGAAGAGGGATGCCAAGAGGCTGGACCAGAAGGCCAAGGAGGGGGAGATCGCCGCCAAGGAGGAGGAGATCGCCGCCAAGATCGGCCCCGAGTACAAGGAGATCAAGCAGAAGATCGAGGACGCCAGGGTGGACCTGGCCACCAAGCGCAGCGTGGTGGAGAACGCGGAGTCCGACCTGGAGCAGCAGTCGGAGTTCAGGAGGAACTTCGAGGAGTCCCTCGCATCGAACGAGGGCAACATCAAGCAGATCCAGGCCTCCAGGGACGACCAGAGGATCCGTCTGGAGGAGCTCGAGGGGATGGAGAAGGCCGCCGTCGCGGAGGAGCGCTCCATCTCCGAGCAGATCGCCAGCACCGGCGGGGAGCAGCAGGAGCTGCAGGTCCGCCAGGAGCAGGTGGAGAAGGACGTCGATGCCTGCTCCGAGGAGCTCAGGGAGGCCCAGGGCAGGATGTCCAAGGCGGAGGCCTCCTCCGAGGAGGCGCACTCCAGCTTCGAGGCCCTGGACACCAAGGCCCAGAACATAGATTTCGAGATCAAGGACGCCAAGTGGAGCCTCGAGCAGCTGAAGGCCGAGGCGGGGCCGTCCATAGAGGACTACGGCCAGAAGGTCCTCGCGCTCAAAGGCAAGGAGCGCGAGCTGGAGAAGCAGGAGCAGGAGCTCGATGCCGCATACAGGCGCATCGACCAGGAGTACAATGCCCTGCAGGCCGAGAAGAAGGTCTCCCAGAGGGTGAACCGCGGAGCGGAGGCCGTGGAGGCCATCCTGTCCCTGAGGAACAGGGGCGAGATGAAGGGCATCCACGGGACCATCCAGGAGCTGGCCACCGTCGACAAGGGCTACGAGACCGCCCTGGCCGTGGCCGCCGGCGGGAAGATGCAGGCCGTCGTCGTGGACGACGACCAGGTCGCCGCCGACTGCATCGGCTACCTGAAGAGGGAGAAGCTCGGAAGGGTCACCTTCCTGCCGCTTAACAAGATGATGGGCGGGAAGCCCAGGGCCAAGGCGATCATGAGCCTGAAGGACACGGATGGCTACGCCATCGACCTGATCGACTTCGACCAGAGGTACTACAACGCCTTCTGGTACGTGCTCGGCGACACCCTCGTCGCCAACAACATGGACACCGCCCGCCGCATCATGGGCGGGATAAGGATCGTCACCGTCGCCGGGGAGCTCATCGACCCATCCGGAGCCATGTCCGGAGGGAACATCTCCCAGCAGAACCTGCTGAAGTTCGGCACGGCATCCGAGGACAAGCTCACGGAGCTGGGCGAGAAGCTCAGGAAGGCCCTGGACGCCCTGGAGGGCGTGAGGGCCGAGCTCCGCAGGGTCCGCGACGATATACGCGCCGCTGACGACGAGATGCGCAACGCCAACTCCTCGGGCATGGCCCAGAGGGAGCAGATGGCCCAGCTGAGCGGCAGCATCAAGGAGCTGGAGAGGTCCAAGAAGGAGGTCTCCGAGCAGATCGCCGCCGCGAGGGCGAAGGTCGCCGATGCGGACAGGGAGTTCTCCGATGCTAAGGACGCGTTCACCAAGCTGTCCGCCCGCATGACGGAGCTCACCGACGAGCGCCAGAGGATCAAGGCCCGCATCGCCGAGATAGCGCCGGCGGAGCTGCAGGCCAGGATACAGAGCGTCCGCAACGAGCTGTACAACATCCGCGAGGAGAAGTCCGGTGTCGTCACCGAGATCAGCGGCGCCAACGTCGAGATCGAGGGCTACAGGAAGCAGAACGAGTCCCTGCAGATGCAGCTGGACAGGGTCCTGGAGCAGATAAAGGAGGACGAGGACGCCATCGAGCAGGGCACCGCCGCCATGGAGCGCGCGAAGATCGACCTCGAGGCCCTGAAGCAGATCGAGGCGGAGATGGAGAGCGGGATCGAGGACCTCCGCAACCAGAAGGACGCGCTGAAGGACCAGTGGTACACCCTCGACTCCCAGCTGAAGGAGCTCGCGAAGGACATCGAGAACTCCCTGGCATCCAAATCGTCGTTCGAGGCGCAGGCCATCACGCAGCAGGCCGCCATCGAGGCCAGGAAGGCCGAGGTCGCCGCCATCACGATAGAGGTGCCCGAGCCGATCCCCTCCGAGGAGGAGATCCGCCGCACCATCAGGGCGAAGGAGACGGTGATAGCCGAGATCGGCAACGTCAACCTCCGCGCCATCGAGGACTACGACGAGAAGAAGGCCCGCTACGACAAGCTCATGGCCGAGGTCGCTGACCTCAACAGCACCATCAAGGGTCTCAACGACCTGATGGACGACCTCTCTGCCAAGAAGAAGGGCCTGTTCATGGCCGCCTATGACGCGGTCAATGCCAATTTCAAAGCGGTCTATGCCGAGCTCTCCATGGGAGGGGAGGCGTTCATGGGCCTGGAGAACGAGGACGATCCCTTCGAGGGCGGCCTCATGATAAACGCCAAGCCCAGGAACGGGAAGCTGCTGAGGCTGGAGGCGCTGTCGGGAGGGGAGAAGTCCCTGACCGCCCTGGCGTTCATATTCGCGATCCAGGAGTACCAGCCCTCGCCGTTCTACGTGTTCGACGAGGTCGACCAGAACCTGGACTCGGTCAACTCGGAGCTCGTCGCCAAGAGGATAGTCAAGAGCTCCGCCAAAGCGCAATTCATACAGGTGTCCCTGAGGAAGGTCACGCTGGCCATGGCCGATCACCTGATCGGCGTCACGAGGCCGCCCTCGGGCATCAGCAAGGTCATCATGCAGCCGGACCTTGCCGAGGTCTCCTCCTACGAGGAGCAGGCTGCCAAGCAGTCATTGAAGGACGAGGCGAACTGAGATGGATGGGAATGCAAGGATAGACGAGCTGGAGCAGCACCTGCTGTTCCACAGGGCCCTCGCGGACGACGCGGAGTCCTATGAGAAAATCGGGGGATACATGGACATCCTGGCCCAGGCAGGGTCCGGGGAGCGCCTGCAGGACCCCGTGGACGAGTCGATACGCTCGGTCTTCAGCCTGGTGCTGGAGAACGGCATCGACCCGTGGGAGATCGACCTGGCGGAGTTCGTCAGGATGTACGAGCGCAAGGTCGCCGCCGACAGCTTCGACATGATCGTGGCCGGTAAGCTCATGCTGATGGCATGGAAGATCCTCAGGCTGCAGAGCCAGAGCACCCGCGACAGGTCCGAGCCCCCCGCGGTCGATGAGCTGCCGGAGGACTTCGACGACTCGTTCTTCTACGATGATGACCAGTTGGTCGTCCCCGAGGTGCAGTTCAGGGAGGCGTACAGGAGGGAGCCTATCCGCCCCGTCACCATGTACGAGCTCATCGATGCATTCGAGGAGGCCCGCGAGGAGATGGAGGTCGCCCGCGAGAGGGAGCGCATACGCGCCGAGCTCAGGGCGAGGCAGCCCAAGGCCAGGTTCGACAACAAGGCCCACGAGGAGGACGACGAGAGGGACGTGGAGGCCGTGTGGGAGAGGATCTCCCGCCTCGGCGCCGGGCCCATCGCCCTGGAGGACCTGTACGGGGAGACCCTGAAGGAGAACCTCACCGTGTTCGTGTCCGTGCTCCACCTGGTCAGGGACGGCCGCCTGGACATCTGGCAGGAGTCCCTCCCCGACGGGCAGGTGTTCGTGGAGATCAAGACCGACTCCATCACCGGCAGGGTCGAGGACGACGGCGGCCGCCGCACACCCGAAGCGGTGATCCGAGATGGACGCCAGGGGCGCAGTCGAGGCCGCGCTGTTCTCGGCGGCCGAGAACCTCAAGCTGTCCCAGATAGCGGAGAAGACCGGCCTCCCGGAGTCGGAGGTCAGGACCGCCCTCATGGACCTCCGCAGGGAGTACGACCAGCGCGAGGGCGCCATAATCATCGCCAAGATCGGCACCGAGTACAGGATGATGCTCCGCCCGGAGTACACCGAGTGCGCCACCGGGTTCGCCAAGGCCGAGATGCCGCCCGGGGTCATGAGGACTCTGAGCACCATAGCATACAACCAGCCGGTCCTTCAGTCGGAGCTGTTCAAGACCCGCGGCCCCCGCACGTACGACGACGTGCACAGGCTGGTGGAGATGGGCTTCGTCGCCGCCAAGCGCAGCGGCCAGACCATGGAGCTGACGACCACCAAGAAGTTCTCGGACTACTTCGGCATCGGCAGCACCAGGAAAGCCGATATCAAGGCGTGGATAGAGTCCCAGATGGGCGCCGCGGCGGAAGAGCCCCAGAGCCGAGGGCGCATCTCTCGCAACATATAATATGCTACAGGACCTAGCCGTGGCGATGATTCCAGCGAACGGACAGACGGCCTGCATCGCCGATGCAGGGGCAGACTCCAACACATCATTCTCAGCAGGAGGCCTCCGACCGTGTCCGCATCGCTTGGCGACGGATGGCTCAGGGGACGCTTCGGCATCGAGGTCACCGCCGAGATGGGCCTCCAGATAGGCAGGATAGCCGGGAGGCGCTACGGCGGCCCAGTGGCCGTCGCCTGCGACACCAGGCCGTCGGGCGAGGCGCTCACCAGCGCCGTGAAGGCCGGCATCATGGCATCCGGCCAGGACGTCATCGACATGGGCAGGCTGCCCACGTCGGCGCTCCAATACTACATAATGACGCACGACGAGGTCGCGGGCGGGATAATGATAACCGCCTCGCACTCGCCGATGGACTACAACGGATTCAAGTTCATAGCCGCCTCGGGCAGGGACGATCCGGCCCTCGAAGGGATGACCGCCGAATCCATCATGGCCGAGACCATCCCGACCGCACCCTGGGAGAAGATAGGTGAGACGAGGGGCGTAAACGGCGAGCTGGAGAAGTACGTGGACGCTGTCGCGGGATGCGTCGACTCCGAGGCCATCATCTCCAAGCACCTCAAAATCTGCGTGGACTGCGCCCGCGGGAACTGCCAGAGCACGGTCACGATGCTCCTGAACAGGCTCGGCGTGGAGTACATCACCATGGATGGCAATGCCAGCGCCGGGGTCACAAGGCGCGATTCCGAGCTCTCCCCCGAGAACATGAAGGCCCTCGGGAACCTCACGTCCCATACCAAGAGCAACTTCGGCGTCGCGTTCGACATGGACGCCGACCGTTGCATGTTCGTGACCGGGAAGGGGAAGTTCGTCAGGGGCGACAAGAGCTTCTGCATCCTCGCCCGCAGCGTCCTGGACAAGAAGAAGGGGAAGGTGGTCACGTCCGTGGCATCCCCTAGCTCCATCGCCAAGTTCGTCGAGGCCAACGGAGGGCTCATCAAGCTCTGCGCCGTGGGTGCACCGACCGTCGTCCGCAAGGTATCCGATTATGGGGCGGTGTTCGGGGGCGAAATCAACGGCGGAAGCGTCTTCCCCGATTTCCAGCCCTGCAGGGATGCGATACTGGCACTTGCCCGCATGCTCGAAGCCGTGGCGATCTACGGCCCTCTGGAGAAGCAGGCGGCGCAGATCCCCGATACCAATTACGTCATGGTAAACGTCTCGTGCCCCGACGAGAGGCGCCCGGAGGTAACCGCCAAGGTCAGGGATCTCCTATCCGCGATGAACCCCGACGTCACCGATGGCTTCAAGGTGACCGAGGAGGACGGATGGTTCCTCATCAGGCTGTCCGATACCTGCCACGTGATAAGGGTCTATGCCGAGTACGACGATGCCGAAGAGGCGGAGGCGAAGGCCAACGAGTACGCCGGCATCCTGAAGGATATGATCGGCGCCTGAGGTTCTTGCCCACCACGGCGATAACTTCGTTGATGTAACGCGCGGCGAGGATGGAGGTTATCCCGGAGGGGTCCGCCGGAGGGCAGACCTCGCACACGTCGAATCCGGCCAGCCTGTCGCCGACCGCGTTGATGACCTTCTTGACATCCATGGGCATCAGGCCGAATGGCTCCGGAGTGCCGGTGCCGGGCGCGAAGGCGGGGTCGATCCCGTCGATGTCCAGGGTAAGGTAGATGCGTTCGTTCTTGACCGATTCCAGGGCCTTCTGTATGGCCTTGTCGATGCCGATGTCCATGACCTCGTAGGAACTGATGAAGCTGACCGGGTCGTCCCTGTCGAGTTCCTCCTCGCCTATGGCCCTGGCGCCGATGACGAAGACGTTCTCCAGCCCCAGGTGGTCGGCAGCCCTGCGGCAGATGCACGCATGGCTGTTGGGGGTCCCTAGGTACTCGTCTCTGGAGTCCAGGTGCGCGTCGATTGAGATCAGCGCGATGTCGTCCTTGCCGAAGTTGCGGACCACCGGGATGTTCGCGGAGTGCTCCCCGCCGATGACGATCGGGAACTTGCCGTCCCTGATCCCGGGCCCCACGGCGAAGTCCACCTCGGCGATCATGTCCTCGGGGAGGACGAAGTCGTCGCAGTTGCCGTAGTCGTAGACTGCCGGCAGGTCCTGGTGGATGCCGTGCTCGAAATGTATTTCTTCAAAATTATAGGAGGCGCGCCTTATGGTCCAGGGCGCCTCCCTGGCGCCTGCCTTGAAGCAGGCTGTGTGGTCGTACGGGACCCCGTATATCACCACGTCGGCCTCGTCGTACTCGGCCTCCGCGCCGGCATACCCGATCCCGTACGCCACTTTACGACCTCACATGAACTTGTATCTGCCCATGGCGACGAGGTAGAGGACTTCGGCTCCCTCCTCGATCTTCTGCTCGGCGTCGTCGTTTATGGGGATGTAGACCTCCTCGAAGGTCTCGGAGTCCATGACGTGGGCCTCCGTTCCGTTGATGTCCAGGATCTGTCCCTTCCTCTTGTCGATCATGGGGACCTGCACCTTGGTGCTGACAGGTCCGACGATGGACTTCTTGGCTCCGGTGAAGATGCTGACCGCGTCGATGTTGGCCTTGGCGGATCCGTGCTTACCGGGCTTGGAGGTGGTGATCTTGACGATCTTGCAGGGCTCCTCGTCGACGTTGACGTACCTGCCCTCTTTCAGTTCCCTAATCTCTTTCATCTCCCACATTGGACTCACTCTCTTCTGATTTGATTTCCGGGCTTATGGCCGGTAGTTCACTCCCCTGTTGGGAGTGTAGACATACAGGCCGCTCGCTACTACGGGCCTCATGATATCTGGCTCCCGCATCAGCCTACCTTAATATAAGGATTTAGGGGGTGATTAGGACGCGCGTAGCTCCCCCACGGAACCGAGGGGGGCGCAAGCGGCTCTCGAGGGCCACCCTTCGACGCCTGGGGCCCTTGCCCTTCCTGTTCCTCTTCTTCCCCTTATCCTGGCTCTTGGGCTTCTTCGGGGGATCGGGATACCTCTTCTTGATGTCGGCCAGGCGGGCCTTGAACTGCCTGTTGAGCTCGTCGCCCATAAATTCTCCGCCGCAGGCGTCGATCTTCGCCGCGATGAGCACCTTCCCGGCCAGCGCCCTGGCGATCTTGCCGCTCTGCCAGTAGGGCGCCCTGTGGACGTCCGGGTGCTGGTAGAGCACGCCGTGCTTCGGGCCCTTCTTGCCGGTCCTCATGCTCCTGAACATGGCCTTCTCGGCCCCTAGGAGCTGGACGGTGGACGACGGGAGGGAGGCGAGCCTCTCCAGCCCTCCGGCGAGGGATATGAGCCTGGCGGCCAGGGGGCCGCCCAGCATGGCGCACATGTTGGGGCACGACGCCTCGACTATGGACTGTATGTACTCCTCGGTGCGCTTCTTGTCGTCGTAGAGGCGGACAAGGGTGTCGGCCAGGTCCATAACGGCGCGCATGTCGTCGGGGTCGAAGTCCGCCCCGATGGAGACGATGTCGGCCCCGAGCTCCTCCATGACCGCATCCCTCTCGCCGTACCTGGCGACAAGGTCGGCGTACCTTTCGTCCCTGGCCATGTCGGCCAGCTCGGGGAAGTGCATGCCGTACCACTCGTGGAGCCTCTCGCTGTACAGGTTGATCGTGGATATCTCGTCGTCGAGGTTGCGTATCGCCTGCACCAGGTTCCTGTCCCTGGCTATGGGCTCGGAGGTGCGCAGCTTGGCGAGGCCGATCATGGCCTCGTGCATGAACGCATCGGTGTAGCCGTAGTCCTCGGCCTTGATGTGCGAGGAGTCGAACACCTCGGGCTTCCCGAGGGGCGACTGCCTCCTCTCGCCTACGGAGAGCTTGCCCTTGGCCCTCTCGGCCAGCTCCCTCTCCTCGTCTAGCACGCCGCCCTTCTGCATCACGGCCAGCTTCCCGGCGAGCTCGGCGGGGTCCTTCGGGAGCAGTATGGAATCGATTATCCTGCCGCTCCTCTCGTCGCAGAGGAAGACCCCGAACCATTTCGTGACAAGTACCGCCATGGTATCGGATCTCCAGTATCCTCTTTATCTCTGCCTTGGGGAGGTCCTTGGCGTCCCCGGCCAGCAGCTGGAGCTTGGACTGGAATTCCAGCTCCTCCATCCTGTTGTACGCCTCCTCCAGGGTCCTGCCCTGGGTGAGCGCGCCGTGCTTGGCCATCAGCATGGCCTTGGATCCGTGGCAGGCGGCCACGGCGTCGACGAGGGCCTGCGACCCGGGGGTGCAGTACTTGACTGTGGGGACCTTGCCCAGGAGGAGGACCCCCTCGGGCGTCAGGTTGCTCCTGATGTCCTCGCCCTTCACTGCGAGCGCCGTGCAGTAGAGCGGGTGGCAGTGGACCACCGCCCCGGTCTCGGGCTCGAGGTTGTACAGCGCCAGGTGGAACTTGTGCTCGATGGAGGGCTTCCCGTCGGAGAGGACCTTGCCGTCCGTGCCCAGGAGGACCATGTCCTCCGGCTCCAGCAGGCCCTTGTTCCTGCCGGAAGGCGTGATGAGGACTTCTCCATCGTTGATCTTGACGCTCATGTTCCCGCCGGCGGACACCGTCAGCTGGCGGTCGTAGAGCATGCGGCAGACGGCGGTCAGGCGCTCCCTGGCGTACCTCTCGTTCACCCGATCACCTTGGATATCTCGGAGGGCTTCAGGATGCCCTTCTCCGTGATGAATCCGGCGACCAGCTCGGCGGGGGTGACGTCGAAGGCGGGGTTCTTGGCTGGGGACCCCACGGGGGCGATCCTGATGTCCTTGACCATGGTGACCTCGGTCTCGGACCTCTCCTCGATGACGATGTCCGCGCCGGTCTTTGTGTTGAAATCGAATGTGGAAATGGGGGCCGCCACGTAGAACGGGATGCCGAAGTGCTTCGCGACGATGGCCTTGTCGAAGGTCCCGATCTTGTTGGCGAAGTCTCCGTTGGCGGCGATCCTGTCGGCGCCGGTGATGATCAGGTCCACGCCCTTGCTCATGTAGTACGCCGAGGCGCCGTCGGGGATGATGGCGTGGTCGATGCCCTCCTGGTTGAGCTCCCATGCCGTGAGCTGCATGCCCTGGAGCCTGGGGCGGGTCTCGGAAGCGTACACGAAGAACCTCTTGCCGTCGGCCCATGCCTGTCTCATGGGGGCCAGGGCCGTCCCGACGTCTACGGTCGCCAGCGCACCGGCGTTGCAGTGGGTCATGAGCTTCATGCCGTCCTTGATCAGCGCGCCACCGTATTTCCCGATGGCCTTGCACTTGTCCACCATGGACTGGGCGTACGCGTCGGCGGCCTCAACGGGGTCCCTGCCCTTGGCGAGGTCCGCGAGCATGGTGTCGACGGCGTAGAAGAGGTCGTTGGCGGTGGGTCTGGCGGCCTTGATGGCCCTGGCTGCCTCCTGGATGTCCTTGCCGTTAAGGGCGGCCATGCACATGCCGTAGGCGGCCGTGGCGCCGATGGACGGCGCCCCGCGGGTGGTCATGTTGCGGATGGCCTCGGCGATCTCGAGGTGGTCGTCGAAATCCTTGATCACGATGCGGGCGGGAAGCTCCCTCTGGTCTATCATGCGGACCTTCCCGTTCTCGAACCAAACCGCTCTGATGTCGCACTCTTTCCCGTCTATCTCGGCCTTCATTTGAGCTCACTGAGCATCCGTATGCAGGTGCGTTATTAAGGATGCGCGCCCGCGCAAGGCAGCGGCAGGGTGAAGAGGGAAGGCTCACGCATGAAGGGCCGCTGGACGGTCACCGGGCGAAATCGCCTGGCGGGCTCGAACGTCAGGAGGGCCCCGTTGCCGAGGACCTCGCAGTCCTTCAGCACAAGCTTCGCCCCTCCATCGACGACCCATCCGTCACCGTCGCAGGGGGTCGGGGCATCGGCACCGCCGATGATCAGGCCGCCCACGAAGACGGTGTAGCGGTCCACGAGGCCCGCTTTGAAGAACTTGGATATGGTGACGCCGCCGCCCTCGACGATGACGTTCTCGATGCCGATCTCCTCGGCGAGGTACTCCATGACCGCGGGGAGGTCGATCTCGTCCTTGCCCATGCGGACGGTCTCCTCGCAGTCCCACTCCCTGTCGCAGCCCTCCAGCGTGACCATGACGGTTGGTGCGCGCTCGTCCAGTACCTGCGCCTCGTCTGGGGTCCTGCCGTGGGGGTCGAGGACGATCCTGATGGGGTTCGTGTCGTAATCGCCGTCCTTGAAGGTGAGGTGCGGGTCGTCGGCGATTATCGTGCCGACCCCCACGAGAATCGCATCGTACTTCCTCCTGAGCGCCTTGACGCGGGTCTTGTCCTCGTCAGAGGATATCCTGACCTGCGTCCTGTCCGCGCCGGCGATCTTCCCGTCGGCGGACATGGCGCAGTTAACGTGGATGAACGGCCTCATTGTGCTCACCCGGCGTGACCGTGAACTTGTATACGTTCTCCTTCCTCTCGACCCCGAACTTGACGTCGAGGAAGGATTCCAAAGTGTCCATCTGGCTCAGCAGGTGCTTGCTGATCCTGGAGACGGTGAACCCGCTCTTCCCGGTGGCCATCGCCATGTACGGGAGCAGCTGGTCGGCGGTGTGCACGTCCATGGTGGCGCCGCTGGTCATCTCCCTCAGGAGGTCGTTGGCGGCATCCTCGCCCGCGCGGTCCGCGGTGTGACCCCTGGAGGTCAGCGCGTTGCTCCCGAGCATGCCGTTCTCGTACTCGGCAACTAGGACCACCCCGGCACCCCTGGAGTCGCCCTCGGTCTTCTGGACGTCGAATTCCACGTCTGCGACCTTGGACAGGGTGTCCTGGCAGCTCTTCATGAGGTCCTTGGTGATCCAGTCGGGCAGCCTCTGGCTGAAGCATACGCCTTTGATGCCCACGAGCTCGCCCATGGATTCGATGTCGAGGGGAGCGATCTCGCCGATGGGGTCCAGGGTCGCGATGACCCTGCCGCCGCCCTGGGGGTAGAAGCCCCTGCCTATGATGCGGCAGTCGGCGTTGATGTTCATCCTGTGCATCAGGGGGAACAGAAGCTGGTCGTAGGAGTCTATGGGAGGGGCCCACATGACGTTGGTCCCGCCGCTGATGTCCACAGTCAGCCTCTTGGAGTGGTTCCTGGCCGCCAGGAGCATCGCCTGGAGGACCAGGCTCACGCTGCCGGCGGTGCCGATGTTCATCTGGATGTTGTAGACCTGCTCGTTGCCGGGGGTGAAAAGCAGCTCCCTGGAGCCGATGGCGTTCCCGGTCACAGTGGATCCCGCCATCTGGGCCACGGCGTTCACTGCGGCGCAGTGCTGCTTGGATAGGCCGTTGGTGGGGCGGTTCTCCCTTATGCGGGTCAGGTGGACGGTCCTGCCGGTGACGGTGGCCATGGCCACGGACGTGCGGACCATCTGCCCGCCGCCCTCTCCTCTCGAGCCGTCGATCTCCAGGACTTCCATGCGCCCCCCATTATTACGCGCTCTTTTAAGGTTGGCGGTGTACCCAAATCGCTTTTATCGTGCTCCCCGATGACCTGGATATGAGGGTAGTCGTGCGCGGTACGGTCCAGGGGGTCGGATTCAGGCCCGCCGTGTTCAGGGCCGCGGCCGCGTGCGGGGCGTCCGGGACCGTCCGCAACGGAGGGTCCCAGGTCGTCATAGAGACGGACAGGCCGGACGAGCTGATGGCCGCCCTGATGTCGGATCTGCCGCCTCTGGCACGTATCGAATCCGTGGAGAGGGAGGACGTCCCCTACGACGGCCCCAGCGGCTTCTCGATCATCCATTCGGACGGCTCCGGCACCGGGGCCTCGATCCCGGCGGACAGCGCCGTCTGCGACAGGTGCGTCAGGGAGATGTTCTCCCCCGGCCGCCGCCACATGTACCCGTTCACGACCTGCACCGACTGCGGGCCCAGGTACTCACTCCTGAGGGGCATCCCCTACGACAGGCCGCTCACCTCGATGGACTCTTTCACCATCTGCCCCGAGTGCGTCAGGGAGTTCTCGGACCCCGGCGACAGGCGCTTCCACCATCAGACCATCTGCTGCCCGGCTTGCGGCCCCTCATACCGCCTCCTCGATGCTGGGGGGAGTCCCGTGGAGGGAGACCCGATAGAGACGCTGGCACATGCCCTGGACGGCGGATGCCTAGCTGTTGTGAAGGGATGGGGAGGGATGCACATCTGCTGCACCCTGGACCGCCTCCCGCATCTGAGGGAATGGTACAGGCGCGGCCAGAAGCCCTTCGCCGTCATGGTCCGCGACATGGATGCCCTGAGGCGCTACGCGGAGCCCACCCCCGAGGAGGAGGCCAGGCTCCTTTCCCCCGACAGGCCCATCGTCCTGGTCAGGAAGATCCCGTCAGAGGCGATGGAGGCCGCTTCCCCAGGGCTGGACAACGTCGGGATGTTCCTGCCCTACACGGGAATGCACCATGTCCTGTTCGACCACCTGGGCGCCGATGCGCTCGTCATGACATCGGCCAACGCCCCCGGCGAGCCCATGGTCATCGATGATGCGGAGGCACTTGCCCTCGGTGTGGACTACTACCTGCTCCACAACCAGCCCATAATCAACAGATCCGACGACTCCGTCGTGAGGATGCTCGGCGACAGGACGCAGTACATCCGCAGGTCCAGGGGAGCGATCCCGTACCACATACCGATCGGGTTCAGGGGTGATGCGGTCGCCCTTGGCCCCCAGGAGAACATGACAGGGTCCGTGGCTTCCAAGGGCCGCATATGGCCCACGCAGCACATCGGCAACGGGGAGGGGATCGGCGTCCCGGAGTTCCTGGAGGAGGCCGTCAGGGCGCAGATGCGCTTCGTCGGCTGCGAGCCCGCCATAGTCGCCGAGGACCTGCATCCGGGGTACGCCAACCGCCGCATCGCCAGGCGCATCGCTGAGGAGCATGGGGCCGAGATCATGGACGTTCAGCACCACTGGGCCCATGCGGCGGCGCTGATGGCCGAGAACGGCATCGACCGCTGCATCTGCCTGACCCTCGACGGCACCGGCCACGGGGACGACGGCACCGCCTGGGGCGGGGAGGTCCTGGATTCATCGTTCGAGGGCTATGGGAGGGTGGCCCATCTGGAGACGATACCGCTCCTGGGGGGCGAGAAGGCCCTGAGGGACATCCGCAGGCTCAGATTCGCCATAGACACGATAAACGGCTCGGAGAATAGCGATTTCACGGATTCGGAGGCCGCCATCCTGAAGAAGATGATGGGGGGCAGCGTCAGGACGTCCTCGTTCGGCCGCTTCCTCGATGCCCTGTCGTATTCGCTGGGCGCCTGCTCGGTCCGCTCATACGATGGGGAGCCGGCCATGAGGCTGGAGCCCTTGCTGGCGCGCGGCAGGCACGTGGACGGGATCTCCGCCGAGAACGACGGCGGGACGATCCGCTTCATCAGCATGTTCCAGCGCATCGGTGGATGCTCCCCGGAGGACTTCGCCTACACCGCGGTCGAATCCGTGATGGAGGAGCTGGTCGGCGCGGCCGCCGAACGCGCGGAATCCGAGGGCATCAGGGAGGTCGGCCTGACGGGAGGCGTCTCCTACAACGCGCCCATCGCGCGCATGTTCGTGGATATGGTTAAATCGCGCGAACTGGTACCCGTCCTGCACAGGCAGGTCCCCAACGGGGACGGCGGAGTGTCGGTCGGGCAGGCCGCCATTGCCCTGAGGAAGATACAATGAGCAACATCCTGTACGTGCTCCTGGACGGAGCCGAGGACGATCCGAATCCGCAGCTCGGCGGCAAGAAGCCCGTCGAGATAGCCGAGATGCCCTACCTCTACGACAGGGCCAGGCACGCGTTCAGGACGACCGGCAGGGGCTACACTCACCTATTCCTCAACGAGTTCTTCACCGGCCACCCGCCGGAGGTCCCCAGGGGCGCCCTGGAGGCCCTGGGCCTGGGGCTCCCGATCATGGATCCCAAGCGCACGGCGTACAGGCTCAGCCCCGCCGAGATCGACGACGGCATGGTCAGGTGGTCGTACCACGCCTCGGAGTTCAGCGACGAGCTCCAGAGTGTCATGATGTCCCATATGGACATCTTCGAGGGCCGCGATCCCCAGATAAGGTTCTTCATCAACGGCAGGGCCGTCCTCACCATGGAGTGCGACGACGTGCCCGAGACGCCCTCCCCGCCCGTGGACGCCCCGTGCGCGGAGATCCCCGGCGTCCTCGGCGAGTTCGTGAAGGCCGTGGCCGACGACATGGGCGGCATAACCGATTATCCCTGGGGGTGCGGCAAGTTCGGGCACCAGTACCCGGCGCACCCCTGCTTCAACAACCTGACCGCGATCTCCGACAGCCCCACCTCCCTGGGGGTCTGCGCATCGCTGGGCCAGAAGATCATGCTCATAGACGACCTGGACGAGCGCTTCCCGGCCGCCGTCGAGGCCCTGGAGCACGGCGACGTGTTCCTGCACATCGACGAGGTCGACGAGTACAGCCACCAGAAGGACCACGAGAAGAAGAAGTGGGTCCTGGAGCACACGGACAGGATGATGGAGAAGCACTTCCCCGACGTGGAGAACGTGGTATACTTCGCTGACCACGGCACCTCTTGCGTCACGGGGGAGCACATATTGACGGACGTCCCCGTCTGGACGTCCATAGACTGCGGGATCGCTCCCGGCACCATACACCCGCTGCCGGACCTGGTCCCTGATATAGCGAAGCACAAGAGGCGATGACATGGCGTTCGAGATACCGCCCAGCCTGGGCGTCTACGGAGACGAGGCGATTGCGAAGGATATCCTGTCCAGGATATGGGGCAAGAGGGGGGTGTTCACCTGCACGGTGGCCAACACCCGCACCTCCACGATCCCGGGGGTCTCCGAAGCCGGGGACACGCCGGAGCTCACCATGTTCACCCCGGCCGCCGATGCGGAGCTGCTGATCAACGGCAGGGTCACCTGCATGAAGGGCATCCCGATCAATCCCGGCGGCATACCCACGCCGGCCACCCTCACCATGGCGGCCCTGGACCTGTCCGGGATGCCGTACTACATCGTCAACGGCGGATGCGGCGTCATACCCTCCGTCCCCTACTTCTACACCGGAGGGGAATGCGGCGAGAAGATCACCACGGGGAAGTCCGTGAGGAACGTCCGCGAGAGCTACGAGAAGGGCTACAAGCTGGGCGAGATGCTCGCCAGGGCGTACGACTTCGTGGTCATCAGCGAGAGCTGCGCCGGCGGGACCACCACCGCCCTCGCGGTGATGATGGCCATGGGCGTCATCAAGGAGAACCTGGTCAGCAGCAGCTCCCCTAAGAACCCGAAGGAGCTGAAGAGCAGGCTCGTCGCCGAGGCCTTCGAGGCCGCCGGCATCACACCCGGATCCCTGGCCGACGATCCCCTGAGAGCGATCGAGTGCGTCGGCGACCCGATGCAGCCCGCCAACGTCGGGATCCTGTGCGGCGCGGCCAAGTCCGTGCCCGTCATCGTAGGCGGCGGCACCCAGCTGTCCGCGGTCATAGCCTGCGCCCTGAAGCTCCACCCGGAGATCGCCGGGAGCATCATCCACGGCACCACCAGATGGATGATGAACGACCCCAACTCCAGCCTCGTGAAGATCATGGAGGGGATCTCCGACAAGGTCCCCATCGTCTACATCAACGTCGATTACTCCGAGAGCCCCTACGAGGGCCTGCAGGCCTACGAGTGGGGATTCATCAAGGAGGGCGTGGGATGCGGGGGGTCCTCCGTGGCATGCGTCGTGGCAACATCCGGAAAGGTCACGAGCAAGGACCTGGTGGACAAGGTCCACGAGATCTACCGCGGCATCATGGGATACGACTGACCGCTTCCATGGTTCTGGCGAGCTCCAGCTCGCCCTTGGTGTTCACATTGACGGCGAGCTCCTCGGAGGACGTCTCGTAGAGCACTTCCTCCAGGTATATGCCGTCGATGGTCCACTGGCGGTTCATGATGCACAGTCCAGAGAGGACCCAATTGCGGCCGTTGTGCTCCCTGGTATAGGAGGGTGTGATGCCCACGCGGCGGACGGTGTCCTCGTCTATCACCGCGATGGCGGACTCCATGGCACCGGGCTGGAAGAAATCGATGAACCCGTCGACGATCTCCGTCTTCAGCATGGGCAGGTCCGATGGGCAGGTCAGGACATAGTTCCCGTGCATGGCTCTGAACGATTGGTGGAGATCGTCCATGAAGCTCTCGCCGGAGGTGCGTATGGTCTCCACGCCTACCTCCTTGAGGTAGCGCTCTGTCTCCAGCGTGTTGTCGCTCACGGAGACCAGTATCCTGTCGATGTGCCTGGAGTCGGAGAGCGCGTCAACGACGCGCTGGACCGTGGGCACGCCGCCTACGAGCTGCATGGGCTTCTCTATGCCGCATTTGCCCATGCGGGTGCCTTTCCCCCCAGCGTTGATCAGGGCCTCCATGCTCTTACCGAGGTAGGGATGGTTCCGCCATCCATATACCTTTGCAGAGCAGCGAGACCAGGCCGTCCATCACTCCGAGGGCGGGATCAAGCCTGGAACCGAGGACCGAGAGGGCCATGGTATCCACGAGCTCCCTCGCCCCGGCATGGCCGTCCGCGGCCATGGAGTCGGCTCTGAAAGAAGTGAAGAACGCGAGGTCGACCAGGGCCGTGATGTCGGGGTCCGAGAGGTATTCCCTCAGGTACCCCTCGGCTTGGGCCTCATCGCGTCCGTGGGACCTGGCGGCCGCCATGAGCTCCTCGCGGTATCCGAGGCGGCCCAGGAGGTCCATCGGGGGCTCGGGGACGGGGTGCTCCAGCCTCTTCACCAGGGCATAGCCGACGGCCTTCCTGACGGCCCTGGCGGCCGCGATGCCGATGCTCGACCCGGTTCCGCAGTACCTGACCTTCTCGCCCTCGGACGGGCAGAACACGGCCATGGAATCCGATGTGGTGCCAGTCTCGTAATATCCGGCATGGTTGAGAGCAACAGTCTTCCCCTCGACGAGGGGGATGAACATGTTGACCATCGCCTCCTCGGTCAGGGGCGACGGGGAGATCATGGCCACGTTGATGGTGCCGCCGAGCATCCTCCTGCCCCTGGCCAGGGACAGCTCGTGGCGGTACGGCCAGTTGTCGAGGACCTCCCCTGCGACCACGTGGTTGCTGAGGCCGGCGGTGGCCACGGCCTCCACCCGGACGCCATCCCGCTCGCCGGCAGCCGTGTTGAAAACGTAATCCACCTCGGCGGCGGTCATCATGCCGACGGAGTCCTCCGGCAGCCCGAGGCCGTCGCGGACCCTCGCCGCATGGGCGCCCGGGTCATCGGTCATGTAGTCCTTGGGGACCTGCATTATGAAGAATGCGGAGGCCCTGGTGCGCCCGCCGTTGAGGATGGCGCTGCTGAGGCATTCCATGGGGGAATCGAAGACTGCGATTCCCACGGGCTGACCCTCGAACTCCCTTATCTCTGTCTTCATACGGACCACCCGAATATTCCCAGGAACGCGTTGATGATGTCGTAGGTGATGCCCTCGCACCGGACCTGGATCCAGCACCCGAGTATCGCGTATGCGATGAGGCACACGGTGAGTATGAAAATGACGGACGCGGTCTCTACCAGCTTCAGGCACCTGCGGACGTCGTCCGTGGTCGGAAGAGGCCCCTTGCCCATGACGTAGACTCCCTTCTTCTCCATGCTTATGCCCAGCGTGGCGGATACCGCGGTCATAGACCATCCGCTGTTGGGGCTGGGGGTCTTGGTGTGCTCCGCCTTGGCGGCTGGCACGGCTGCCCTCCAGTCCATCTTCAGCATCATGCCGGCGAGGGCCACGAAGTAGGGTGAGACCCTGGAGGTGGCGAATCCCAGCACATCGTCGAACTTTGCGGGGAAGTACCCGAGCTTGGCGTACTTCTCGTTGAGGTAGCCCCACATGGCGTCCATGAGGTTGGCGCACCTGAACATGACGGCCCCGGGCAGCCCCAGGAAGCCGAAGTAGGTCGTAGGGGAGTAGACGGAGTCCACGAGGTTCTCCGATATGGTCTCACAGCAGGACGACGCGATGTGCTCCGGGTCCATGCCCTTGGTGTTCCTGCTGACGATCATCTGCACCTTGGCCGCGGCGTCCTCCACTCTCCCGGCATCGAGGTCGTCGCATATGGGGATGCAGTGCTTCCTGAAGGAGAACACCGCGAAGGAGATCTTGAAGATGAACGCGGTGGCGATTATCCATGCGGCCTCCCCGACCAGGGGGTCGACGTGGGCGCCGATCACGATCCTGCATGTGGTCGTTATCAGCAGCCCGATCCCGGAGAACAGCAGGAAGACCAGCAGGTACGACAGGAACCCGAGGACGGACGTGAACCTCGACGTCCTGTTCTTGATGCGCTTGTTGATGGCGTCCAGGATGTTCCCCATCCACCTCAGCGGGTGGAAAGCGTTGGGGACCTCCCCGACGAAGCGGTCGATGAGCAGCGCGAGGACGATGATAAGGACGGCATCGATCCACAGCTGCATGGGGCATCACCCGTTGAGTATGGAATCCACCGCGGCTATGAACCTGCAGTTGCGCTCCCTGTCCTTGACGCTGTACCTGACGTACGGTGCGAACTCCTCGCCGAACGAGGCGCAGTCCCTCACCATGATGCCGTGGCTCAGCATCCTCTTCTTGAAGTCGGAGCACACCATGCCAAGGGGCTCCAGCGAGTTGAAGTAGAAGAACGAGTCCGAGACCTCCCCTACGGGGAACCCGACCTCCTCCAGGGAGGAGTTCATGATCTCCGACTCCTCGGCCATCACCATGGCCGCGCGGTCGACGTAGTCCATCCTGTCCCTCAGGAGGACGTTGGCCACGGTCTGCTCGATCTGGCCCACGTTCCAGGTCATCCTGACCTTCTCCATCTCCTGGATGATGTCGGGGTTGGAGAACCCGAACCCTATGCGGATGCCGGGGATGGCGAAGCTCTTGGTCATGGATGACGCGACGACCAGGTTCGTGAACCTGTCGACCATCCCGGAGAGCGTGATGTCCACGTACCCGGGGACCAGCTCCAGGAGCGTCTCGTCCAGGAACACCAGGATGCCGCGGTCCTCGCACTCGCGCACGATGCTGATGACCTTGTCCCTGGGCTCCACCCTTCCGGTGGGGTTGTTGGGGTTGCAGATGTACATGGCCTTCACGCCGTCGGCCTCGAACATCAGGGAGTCCAGGTCGATGCGGAAGTCATCCTCGGGTCTCAGGTTGTTCCACATGATCTCCGCGCCGACGATCCTGCACTGCTGGGCGTACTCGGCGAAGGATGGGCGGTTGATGATCACCTTGTCCCCGGGGCGCATGAACGTGTTGGGGAAGTTGCGGATGATGTCTGATGACCCGGCCCCGATGGTGATGCAGTCGGGATCGAGGTTGAAGGTCTTGGAGATGGTGTCCTTGAGCTCCGCGCAGGAGTCATCAGGATAATGGCCGATGTCGGACACCGCCTGGGCGATGATCTCCCCCAGGTCCTCCGGGGGACCGAAGGGATTGAGGTTGTGGCTGTAGTCCTCGACGTTCTCGAGCTTCCACGCCTGCCCTCCGTGAACGGTGGACGGGAGGCCCTTGAGTTCGTCCCTCGGGAGTATGCGCCCTTTCATTGGACACGGGCATTGCCTACTGCTGTATATATCCGTAACTAGTCGCGCGCGCGGTGGTTACAGAGGAACTGAACGTGCGGTCCGCTTTCGGGCACCTTCCCTTGTGAAGTTTATATTCAATGCGGGGGTGGTGTGTTCTTCTACGAGATGTTCCCAGGGATTTTACCCACACTGTGGACACAATCTTTTTCGGCTCTTTCCTGGAGCATTATCGCATTCTTCTGCTGGTTGATGACGATATCATCCCATCATCATCGCCACGGCATCGTCCGTGTCGGCCTCGACCATCTCAGGCAGGTCCCCATACACGGCGACCTTGTCGCCTATGCATGCCAGGCACCCCTTCACGCCTTCTATGGACCCAATGGATTCCAGCGCTCCGGCGAGGGAGGATTCGTCCCTGACAAGGTTCCCGAGCGCGGTGGCGCAGCAGTCCGCAAGGATGACGTCGTCGGAGAACACGGTGCATACGTCGGATCCCCCCAGCGATACCGAGGGGCCTATCTTGGCAGATGACGAGCATATCCCAGTGACCCTGTCGGAACGCATCATGAACGCCACACCCTTCAGCACTGGGTGGTCTGCGAACAGGCCGATGGCCCTGGGCTCCGGCGAGTAGAACGCTATGTCCCCGCCGTTCTCCACGATCGCCAGGTCCGCGCCCCAGGAAACCATCCTCTCGACGGCGAACGTCGACACGGCACCGGCGACGCCGGCGAACGGGCCGACCCCCGCCAGCTCAGACGCCCGGCACATCCTCTGGATGAGCTCGTGGTCCTTCGGATCGGCCGGGTAGGGCTCGTAGGTGATACGGAAGAAAGGGTCCTCGTAGACCTTCCTCTCGATGATCTCCCTCGCCTCGAAAATGGCCGACTCCGCCGTTTTGACATGCGGCTCGTCGCCGACGATGGTGGCGATCGTCTCCTTGTAGCGGAAGAGGCGCTTCATAGGTGGACGCTGAGGGCGTGCACCGCACAGGCATTGACGCAGGCCTTGCATGCGATGCATCTGCTGGTGTCCATGACGACCTCCCAGGTCTCGGGGTCGTGGCTGAAGACGGCGCACGGGCATAGCGAGACGCAGGCCCCGCAGTGGAAGCACAGGTCGTCGTTCCTGTCTATGCGCTTGACCAGCTCCTTGACCTGGAACCCCGCCTCCTCCAGCCTCTCTATGACCTTGTTGAGCTTCTCCTCCTCGCCGTTCAGGCCGAGGATCATGATCCCGGACCCGTCCCCATGGATCTCCGCCTTGAGGACGTTGGGCTTCAGATTGAACTCCGAGACGACTATGTAGGATACGGAGTCCTGGACGTTGAACTCCTCGAAAAGGATCTTGAGCTTCTTCTCCATATCGGCACCCCCTCTCCTCGAGCTTCTTCAGTTTCATCTCCTTCGGGAAGGTCATGACCGGCTGGTTGAGCGTGAACTCCTTGTGCTCGATCCAGTCCTTCAGGATGCTGGCCACCTTCCTGGCGCCGGAATAGGACGACAGCGAGGACGTCCTGATCGTCCTGCCCTGGTACTCCACCTTGCCGGACCTGAGCTGGGCGTAGCTGTACCTGGCCATGGGCGGTCTGTCCACGGGCTGGCTGTAGTCCACCATCTCTGCGAATAGCTCCTCGTCGCTCTTCGCGGCGTGCTCCATGATCTCCTTGTTCAGGATCGGGATCGGGATGCCCACTCCGACGGCCATGGATATGCCGTAGCCGGTGATGTCGAGGCCGCGGACGAACTTGCTGTCCATCTGCTTCATGTCCCCTATGAGCGCCAGCGTTCTGGCCCCTGCGACGGGGACGCCGTCGATCTCCTCCACGTTGGTCTTGTACTGGGTGCCGGGCCACGTGACGTAGCCCTCCCCGCCGCCGAAGAAGATCTTGGTCCCCATGCCGATGGTCTCCAGGTGGGGGTCCTTCAGGAGAGGGGACAGCTGGCCGGCGGAGCTGAATGAGGCGTTCTTCATCTTGGGCAGGAGCTTGCCCATGTAGGTGTAGATGGTCCTCTCGGACGTGTTGGTGGCGATGCTGTAGTTCTGATAGCAGTTGCGCGGGTTGTAGAGGTATGCGTCGTTGATGTCGTCGAGAGTGATGTAAGTGTCGATGCTCTTCCTCACGTAGCAGTCGGTGCCGGGGCCCCAGGCGCGGAGGTGGATCTTCTTCCCCGCGATGAGGTCCTCGATGACATGGGCGCCGCCGTACCCCCCTTTGGGGTCCTCGGTGAGCGCCGTGGCGCCGATGTACGTGTCCACGGCCGCGAGGCCGCCGTAGGCCTCGACGTCGTTGAGCCTGATGTCCGTCATGCGGATGGGCGGGGATGAATGGCCGAAGTTCACGAACGCCCCGGACGAGCACATGGCACCGAAGGTGCCAGTTGTCACCACGTCTACTTCCTCGGCCGCCTTCTCGGCGCCCTTCTTCCTGACGAGGTCTATGACTTCCTCGGCCGTGTATACGACGGCCTTGCCGGAACGGATCCTCTCGTTGATTTGCTCATAAGTTTTGGACATCAGCACACTTAGGGCGCGCATGCGTGGTTATACATAAATAACTAAGGCTGGAAAAAGGCCGGCGGGCGCTGAATCGGGCCATAGGGGCGCCTTTGCAACGATGAACAGGGAGCAATTGGGAGCGAAAATGGTGCAAGGGACGAGATTTGAACTCGCGGACCGCTAAGGACTAGCCCCTCAAGCTAGCGTCGTTGGCCATGCTTGACTACCCTTGCACTTAGGGCTCCGTACAGGCACCTTCTTAATAAAGATTTGGTCGCCCCTCGCTTCTTCCAGAACTCCCTGCCCGCGCGGCCCATGGCCAGCACGTTCTCGTCCGGGCTCTTGAGGGGCGTCTCGCATCCGGGGGCGAGGATGAACCCTCCTCCGCTGGCGGCCTGGTCCAGGATGCTGTAGCATTCCTGGGTGATGCTCTCGGGGGTCCCATAGAGGATCTGGGCCACCGGGTCGATGTTGCCCATCAGCGCTATCCTCCCCTTGGCGGCCTTCTTGGCTGCGCCGGGGTTCACGGCGTGGTCGAAGCTGAGGCAGTCGGCCCCGGTATCGAACAGGAACGGGATGGTGTCCAGGGTCTTCCCGCAGATGTGGATGAACGCGGGGATGTCCTTGTGTTCGGCCTTGACGTCGGAGATGCACCTCTTGATGGCGTCGCGGGAGAACTCGTTGAACATATCGGCGGATATCATGTCCTCAGAGGACGAGGGATCGGCCATCCACATGACTGTGGCGCCCGCGTCGACCATGCGCCTCTGGATCCCGGAGACGTAGTCGGTGACTTTGGCAACGAGTTTCTTCACCAGGTCCGGTTCCATCATGGTGTTCATGATCATCTCCTCCATGCCCATGACGTAGCCGGCGGTGGTGAAAGGGCCCCAGGAGAGGCCGCAGATGTGGAGGTCCTCCGGGAGGATCCTCGCGGTCTCCTCCAGGCTCTCCACGAAGACCTTGGTGAAGTTGGGGCATTCCTCGGCGGCGTACGGGTCGAAAAGAGCCAGATCGTCGATCTCCTCCGCGTTGGAGGCGATGTGGCCGTGGACCCTGCCGTAGTCGTTCTCCGGCAGGGTGACGTTCATGCCCAGGTCCATGAAGGGCACCTGGGAGTCCAGGACGGGCTTGACGAAGTCGGATTCCGTCTTCATGGCGTAGTCGACGGAGACCTTCGCGGACATCCGAGGGTCCCATCTGGCCGCCTCGACGGTGACGCCGGCGCTGTGCGCGGCGGTTACCAGGGAGAAGTTGTTGACGGGAGTGCGGTCCGTCTCCTCGAATCTGAGCGCGGACTCAACGCATGACCTGTGACCCGTGTCCTTCATGTTATCCCCCTGTAATATGCGGGGCCCGTATAAAAGGACGGGTTCGCAGGTGCCTGAAGAACCTGTCCGCGAACTCGGCCGTGGTGAGGTTCCCGCCCATGTCGGGGGTAGCGCTCCCCTCGGCGTAGGTCTCCTCCAGGGCTCTGAATACGGCATCGGCCCCGGGGACCCTGCCCATGGCCTGCATGAGCATGGCCGCGGAGGCGATCGCCGCGGTGGGGTTGGCGTATGCGGCACGGTCTTTGGAGAAATCATCGATGCGGTTAGTGTACAGGAGGCTCCCCTTCTCGCCGGGGTACAGGTAGGGCGACAGATGGTTGCCGCCCGTGATCCCGGCCATCACCCCAGCCGCCATGCGGCTGTAGAGGTCGGCGCATATGACCGCGTCGAAGCGTTCTGGGTGCATCACCGCGTCCTCCGACCATTCGGCCACGTTCATGTGCTCCGTCTCGAAGCCCTCTCCGAAGATTCTGTCGAACTCCTCCCTGAACAGCCTGCTGCTCTCCGGGAAGATGTCATCGCTGCTGATGCAGGCGACCTTGTTCCTGCTGTGCACCTTCATGATGGAGTAGGCTAGCCCCATCGTGCGGTCGTAGTTGGATGTCCTGACGTACTTGGTCAGGGTGATACCTCCGAGTTCGGCCGTTTCGACGGTGTCGCGGCCGACGGCGGTGATGCTGGCCCAGAGGTCGAGGGCCACCCTCGGCCCTCCGGGCCGGTATGATTTGAATCTCCTCATCATGGCGAAAAGGCTCATGTGGGTCTTCAGGATATCCAGCGGGTCGTGGGTCTTCCCGCGGTCATCGGTCCTTGCCCTGCACGGGCCGCAGAGCACGCCTTTGCTTTCCGCGAGGGCCTCCAGCGTCTCGAGGGTGATGTCCTGCGCGCTCTTCTCGTACGCAGCGTAGCCGATCTCACCGGGGATTAGGTCGATCCCGGTGGAGACGGCCTCCAGCGTCTTCACGGCGATGTCGACCACGGAGGGCCCGAACCCGTCGCCGGGCACGATGAGGATATTGTCCATCAGAGCACCCTGTCCACCACTCCCGCGTAGATCAGCGGGAGGGTGATGGTGGCGTCGCCCTCGACGGTCATCTTCTTGGCCTCGGGCTTCACCTTGCCCCAGCTCACGGCCTCCCTGATCTGGGCGCCGGAGAGGGAACCGTCGTACTCCATGGCGGTGGTGAGGTAGATGCAGTAGTCCAGGCCGCCGCGGAACTGGTTCCACCAGATGACGTGGTGCTTGGAGATCCCGCCTCCGATGATGATGGCGCCGGTGTACTCGGCGTCGTTGGTCATCTCGGACAGCATCTGCTCGTCGGCGAACAGGTCGATCCTGAGCTTCCTGTGGAGCTGGTAGTACATCCAGAGCTGGCATCCGAAGGAACCGTCGGTGATTCCGGGGACGACGATGGGAACGTTGTGCTTGTGGCACTGGTACAGGAGGGAGTCCTCGTTGTCCAGCCTCGCGCCCACCTGGTCGATGATCTCGTGGGTGGTCAGGGAGGTGGTCTCGGCGAATATCTCGTCGAACATGGGGAGGAGGTTGTCCTCCAGGACCTCTCCGTAGCAGGAGTCGGGGACCAGGACGTTGCCCAGCCTGGAGATCTCGTACTCGTCCCTGAGCATGGCGTCGTCCATCATGAAGTCGCCCTTGTAATAGTGGGCGAAGGTCCTGGACAGGTCGTGGTCCAGGGTCCCGCAGGTGGTGATGATGAGGTCGATCATGCCGTTCTTTACCATGTCGACGATGACCCCGCGGGTCCCGGTGGCCATGATGCAGGCGGGGAATGACAGGATCCTGAGGCAGCCCTCCTTCTGGATCATGTTGGCCGCGATGTCGGTGGCATCGGCGAGCTTCTGGGCGGTGAATCCGCCGGCCCTGCCCATGGCCATCATCATCTCGTTGACGGTCATTCCCTTCTTCACTTTGATGTCTTCTACTGCGATGAGATCCATTTTCTTGGACGCCATGATAATTCACTGAATCTCGCGATAATGAAGGTGGATATATGGGTTGTGCGGGAATCCCTTAAATATCTCCCAGGGGCTCGCCGGAGCGCTATGATGATTATGGCGCGCGACAGGGATTATCCCGAGCTCGTGGAGAGCCTCAGGGGAAGGCGTGTCCTCATATGGTCATGCACCACATGTGCCAGGCTGTGCGGCGTCACCGGCCGCGACGGCGCGGAGGGGCTCGCATCGAGGCTCAGGGCGGACGGCATCGACGTCGTTGGCACGGCCTCGACATCGGCCGCGTGCCTCATGCCTAAGGTGGCTGACCGCATGCCCGCAGACATCGGATACGACACCGTCCTGGCGCTCACATGCGGCATCGGAGCATCATGTGCCAGCAAGCATTCCCGTGTCGACATCGTAAATCCAGTGGAGACCTTCGGGTACGGGTACATGGACGCTTCCGGTGAGCCCGTGGCCATGCTGCCCGAAGGCGACCGCCCCCTGAGCGCCATCTCGGACCGTTCTGGGCCGTTCCTCTGATATACTTGTTTTCGGATAGGCCGTGCCATGAACGTAATGCACGAGCTCTCCAAGGACAGGGTCACCCCCGAGAAGTTCACCGCCGTCATCGAGATCACCAAGGGATCGAAGGTCAAGTACGAGATCGACGAGGAGACCGGCCTCCTGGCCCTCGACAGGATCCTCTCCACCTCCGTCCAGTATCCCTGGAACTACGGATACATCCCCAGGACCTACGCCTTCGACGGAGACCCCCTGGACATCCTGCTGATCTGCTCCGAGGACATCCTGCCTCTGACCCTCGTCGACTGCAAGCCCATCGGCCTGCTGAAGATGATCGACGGCGGCGACCAGGACGACAAGGTCATCTGCGTCGCGGCCAAGGACCGCTTCTTCAAGGACTACGACAGCATCAACCAGCTCCCCAAGCACATCACCGAGGAGATCCGCCACTTCTTCAGCGTCTACAAGGCCCTGGAGGGCAAGGTCACCGAGGCCAAGGAGATGTTGGACGCCGATGCCGCCCGCGACATGATCAAGGTCTGCAAGCAGCGCTACGACGAGAAGTTCCCCGACATGTGAGCCTCAGGCCGTCCAGAGGGCGGCACCAAACCCCTTCCCTATCATTTTTATAACACTCGCGTGTGATTACGCTTATATAGGACGTGCCTATTCGACCACAGAGAAAGAGGGCTAACCATGTACATGCTCACAGAGGTCGAGAAGGTCGTCCGCATTCCGCCGGCCGAACTCAAGGAGGACATCGCCAGTGCGATAGACGAACTCACGTGGTACTCCTACGAGGGCCGCCTTGGCGACGACAAGCAGTTCACCGTCCTGATCAAGAACGTCAGGCCGGTCGGACCCGGTCGCATCGTCCACGGGGACGGCGCGGTCTATCAGACCGTCAAGTTCGAGCAGGTCGTGTTCAAGCCCAGGGACAACGAGATCGTCGAGGGAAAGGTCGTCGAGATCCTCAAATTCGGCGCTTTCGTCAGGTTCGGTCCCCTGGACGGACTCCTCCACGTCAGCCAGATCATGGATGACCGTGTGGACATCGACGAGTCCAACCAGAGGCTCGTGGGGAAGGAGTCCGGAAGGTACCTCGCCGTCGGCGATGTCGTCAAGGCGAGGATCGTCAGCGTGGACCTCAACGAGAAGAACCCCCAGGACAGCAAGATCGGCCTCACCATGCGCCAGCCCGGGCTCGGGAAGCTCGAGTGGCTCGAGGAGGACCGTAAGAAGAGGAAGGAGGCCGAGTGACATGGCCGGACCGGTTCTCAGGGCTTGCAAGAACTGCAACTACATCGAGGAAGAGACGAAGGAGTGGAAGGACAAGGGCTACGCCTGCTACCGCTGCGGCGGTGAGACCACCAGGGAGTGGCAGGGCCTCCTCGCCGTCATCGACTTCGAGAAGTCGGAGATCGCCAAGAACATGGGGATCTCCGAGAACGGGAGATACGCGCTCAGGGTGCGCTGATCCATCATGTTCGAGAAGGACCTCGCCCTGCCGGAGTCCGGCAGGCAGTCTTTCAAGGAACCGCTCGGAAGGGAGCTCCCCGACGGGGAGGCCAAGTCCCTCGGGGCGGGAAACCGCTTAGTGACCGTCGGGGACGTGGTATCCCTGACGTTCAGGAAGATGGGCGTGAGGCCGTTCCTGTCGATATACGACGGGATGACCGAGCGCAGGGAGATGACAGAGTTCGCGAGGCTCGTCGAGGACGAACCCAAGACCGTCGTCTCCAACCCTGCGGGTATGATAACCGGCGAGCTGGCCGGTGCGATCCGCGGGTGCATGGACGGGTCCGGAGGGCTCATCCGTGTTGAAGGGGAGGAGGACCTGGCCCTGCTGCCGGTGATCCTCTGCGCCCCGGATGGCACGGATGTCGTCTACGGCATGCCCGGGAAGTGCATGATGCTAATCACCACGGATGAGGGCATCAGGAAAACGGCCGCCAAGTACGTGGCCGCAATGGAGGAAAAAGAATGAAAATGGAAATAACCCAGAAGAAAGAGAACCCCCTGGTCAAGAGGGTCGAAGTCTACTTCACCATCGACCACAACGGGGAGGCAACCCCCGGCAGGAACGCCGTCGCCGAGGAAGTCGCCAAGCAGATGAAGTCCAAGAGGGAGTGCGTCGTCGTCGACAGCATCGAATCCGTCTTCGGAAAGGGCATGTCCAAGGGATACGCCAAGGTCTACGAGAACAAGGCCGCCGCGCTCGAGTTCGACAGGGAGTACCTGCTGAAGAGGAACGGCATCGAGGCCGACAAGCCCGCCGAGGCACCCGCGGAGGAGTGAAGATGGCGAAGGCAGCAGCACCCAAGAAAGCGATCAAGAAGTCCGACGCATACAAGGTCGAGGGCGACAAGGTCTCCAGGACCAAGCCCGTCTGCCCCAAGTGCGGACCCGGCACCTTCATGGCTACCCACAAGGACCGCGTCTCCTGCGGCCGCTGCGGGTACACCGAGAAGAAGAACTGAGAAGGATCCATTTCATTCGCCTCCACCCTCTCATCCGGAGGCTCAGGATCGCCGGGGAGCCACCCTCCCCGGCACATCCTTCCTTTCATTCTTCTAGAAACCACAATCTTTCTTCCTTACCAGGACTCGTAGTATAGCTTGGATAGCATGGAGGCCTCCGGAGCCTCAGACTCGGGTTCGAATCCCGGCGGGTCCGCCAATTTATTGAAAAATGGTTCGTATACCGCAGTATACCGGCAGTATACAGGAATCATTATACTGCATATATCTTTGGCTATTTTGATTAATAGCATAAATATACGAGTAATCGAATTTTTATGAATTATTTACATAAATCCACGATTAATAAAAGATTTATACATACAATGACATGTCAAAATCATGGGAGATTATCTGGTACGCGAGCAGTATCTCAGCAAGATCCGTGCGGGACGTGATGATACAGGAGTCATCAAGGTCATTACGGGCATGAGGCGTAGCGGAAAGTCTGTCATCATGGAACTTTATGCCGAAGAGCTCAGACGGTCCGGCGTTCCCGAGGAGGACATCATCTTCATCAATTTCGAGAAATTCGAGTTCCAGAAGATAAAGACCAGCGAACAGCTGAACGATTATCTCCATCAGAGGATCAATCCGGACCGTAGAACGTACGTTCTGTTGGACGAGATACAGGATGTGAAGGATTGGGAACTTTCCCTTTCGGCACTGAATGCAGAGAAGAACTGCGATGTCTATGTCACTGGTTCCAACTCCGATATGCTCTCATCACAGTTGGCCACTCGCATATCCGGCCGTCATACGGAGATCGAAGTGTTCCCCTTGTCCTTCTCCGAATACATGGAGATGCACAGGTACACCGACAGGGAGAAGGCATTCATCGAATACCTCGAATGCGGGGGGCTGCCGGGAGTGGATCCATCGAGGGATCTGAGATACAGGCAGGACTATCTTCAGGGAGTGTACAACACAATCGTCGTCAAGGACGTCCTGAGACACGTCAACGTCAGCAATCCCACAAAGGTGGAGGCGATAGCGAGGTTCCTCTATGCGAACATCGGCAACATCACCAGCAAAGCTTCAGTATCCGAAGGCACCGGAATCCCGGAATCCACCGTCGGGATCTACATGAAGGCCATGGAGGAAGCGTTCCTCATACTGCCCTGCGACCGTTACGACATGGTCGGAAAGAAACTGTTCTCCACCATCGGGAAGTATTACGTTACTGATTTGGGGATGAGGAAGGCTGTTCTGAATATTACCGCAGGTACCGATATAAGCAAACCGCTGGAGAATCTGGTGTACGTGGAGCTGCTGCGCAGGGGATATGACGTCAGGGTAGGATGCTACAGGGATTCCGAGGTGGATTTCCTTGCCGTGAGGTATGATACCATGGAGTACATCCAGGTCTGCCAGACCCTGATGACGGACGATACACGTAAACGGGAGGTCAAACCGCTCTTGAGGCCGAAGGACAACTATGCCAAGACTATCCTGACACTGGACCGTTTCGGTCTAGGGAACGAGAATGGAATACTGATCAGGAACGTTCTGGATTGGTTAATGGAATGATCGTTTCCGACCTCATTGATAAGTAACCGAACTTATGCCCGTATACAGGGTATAAGTTACCTTGATTTCTGACGTCTGGCCAATGGCTTAAGCGGTTCCTGACGGGTCCGCCTAATTCATCGAAAACAGCTCTTATGCAAGAAGTATGCTGATGATTCAGTCATGTCCCTATTGGCTCTTTTTTGTGCCTTTGGATTAACGGACGTAGTATGACATTATATTGAATCAAAGAAAGGTACGGGGCATCATGGAAGAATCTCCGATGTGGGTCATCCCAGGATTCTCACGCCCGGTAACCGAAGGAAATCGATAATCATTATATCCAACCCAGGGACATACGTTACCATGGACGGCAAGGTCGAGTTCAGAGATATCTTCAAGCACAAGGGCCTGATGATCGTAGTCGGCGTATCCGCATTGATGCTGCTCTCTGCTTCTGCCGTTATAGTCTCGTCGTATTCGGAGGCCGACGGCGTCCAGACGGGAGACGCGGGAGGGGGCGTGCAGTGGAAGTGGGACCCTTCCGTCAAGACACTGTCATTCCTGAAGGTGTCTGCGGGCGATGGCAGGATGAACAATTACGGACCGGAGCAGAGCATCGTGTATCCGCCCTGGGAGGATTACGACCTGCTGGTCGAGAACATAGTCATAGGCGAGGGCGTGAAGTATCTCGGGACATTCAGTTTCGACGGTACCGCTAGGCCCTACATCTCCGCGACCAAGATGACGGTCCCATGCGATATGGAATACGGCAGGGTCTCCATCGAACTGCTGACCAACCTGAAGGAAATCAAGATCACGGGTTCGGGCCCTATGAAGGACTACAGCAGCGAGAGGAAGGACAAGTTCGAATGCAAGGCCCCTTGGCATGCCAGCCAGGAAAAGCTGGAGAAGATAATCTTCGATTACGGGGTGACCAGCATACCTGTGAAGAGCTTCTCCAAATACTACAAGCACCTGGCAACCGTGGAATTCCCGTCCACCATCACGAAGATCGGCGATTACGCCTTCTACGGCTGCGTTGCTCTGAAGGATTTTGCCCTTCCCCGCAATCTCGAGAGCATAGGGGAGTATGCGTTCTCATACTGTGATGTCAGATCGCTCACGATCCCTGATTCCGTGACATCGATCGGAGACTATGCGTTCAGCGTCAATGAGGATATGACGGAGGCGACCCTCTCGAGATCGATGGATGGCATACCCGATGGCATCTTCGAAAGCTGCTATAAGCTGAAGAAGGTGAATGCACCGGCAGTGAAGACGATAGGCGAAGAGGCCTTTTCCAATTGCTATGCGCTGCAGCGGTTCGAATTCAAGGAGGGACTGACATCCATCGGCAAGAATGCGTTCTATTACGCAGGCCTGATAACAGCGGATCTCCCGAGCACCTTAAAGCAGATCTCCACCGGGGCGTTCGGATGCAGCAAGTTGGAATCGGTGCACATCTCGTCCGCCGATGTGAAGGTCGAGAGCGCAGCCTTCTTCGGGGACGTGCAGCTCAAGGAAGTGGCGATCGCCGACGGGAGCTCGGTCCTCTGCAAGGACTCGTTCCTGTTCAGCACCTACATCGAGAAGCTGATCATCGGGGAGGGCGTGACGGTCGAACCAGATGCCTTCAAGATGTACAGCTTCTACAAGGACGGTGGAAGGCTGGACTGGAATCAGCTCGCCGGGCATACCTTCGAGGGCAGCGGTAATCTCGTCCTGACGGCCGTGGACTGAGCTCGGTAGCAGTAGACCTTCCCGTCTCCGCTGCCGGTCCATATGGTTCCGCTCAGCTCAGCCGCGACCGGCATGACCTCCGTCTCTCCGTTGAAGAACTCCAATCCGCTGAATGCGTCATCGCCGACGTACATCAGTTCCGAGTTGAACTCGATGCGCTTTATCGTGCTGATGTCCTCGAATGCGCTGTCATCAATGAAGCTGATGCTCATATCCAAGTCTATCCGAGCGAGGGAACCGCATCCCGAGAATGCGGATATGCCTATGTAGGCCAGACCTCCCGCGGCGAAGTCCGTCAGCGAACCGCATCCATAGAATGCGGTGGCGGCGATGGACACCACGGTGCTAGGCAGGGATACCTTCTCCACATCGGTGCCGAGGAAGGCCATCATCCCTATGCTGTTGATCTCGTACTTGTCATCCTCGATGTCGACATCCGCTTCGATGGACAGATCCTTCGCATCTCCCCTGTATCCTGTGATCTGCGCGATCCCGGATTTCATGTTGTAGCTGTATGCGAATCCGTCATCGTCCACGTACGATCCGACGGTGCCGTCGACTTCCGAAGCGTATTTGGCCACTGAACCGCACATGTCCGATCCTGCGATCACGGGCAGACAGGAATTGTTGTGCACGGTGGTTAGCGATGTGCATCCTTCGAAAGCCTTCGCCCCGATCCATATGAGGTTGCCGTTAAGCGTTATCTCCTTGAGTTTGGTGCATTCCGCGAATGCCCCGTCGGAGATCTCCATGACCATCTCGGGGAGTTCGAAGACCGTGGCGGAGCTGCCTATGGGATACTGGAGGAGCCTGTATCCTCCGATCTGATATAGGATTCCGTCCTCCGACTCATAGTGCTCGTTCTTCGTCGAGACATCGATGCTTTCGAGGGAACTGCATCCGTTGAACGATCCCAATCCGATGGTGCTCAGGGATTCGGGGATCGTCACCGATCTGAGGCTGGTGCAGTCCTTGAATGTGAAGTTCCCGAACGAGTATATGCCGTCATGCAGGACGACATCCTTCAGCTTGGAAGCCCCGCAGAATGCCATGTCCATTATGACCCATGCGCTCTCCGGCACGGTGTAGCTCTCGCCGGTCTTGGATGCCGGATATTTCACTAGGAGCTTCTTGTAAGCGTCGAAGAGGACGCCGTCGACGGAGCTGTAGAACTCGTTGCCTTCGGCGACATCTATGCCTTTGAGGGAATAGCGGCTGTCGAGGACGCCGTCCTCGATGTACATCAGGGATGACGGGAGGTCGAGATACCCCATCTTGCCGCATTTGTCCAATGCGCCGTATTCGATATGCGTCACAGTGTATGTCTTCCCGTCCGAAACGGTCTGCGAGGGGATGGTCAGTCTGACGGGGTCGCCGGTGACATCCTCCACTCCTGCAGTCAGGTCGTCGTTCAGATCGTAGATGATCTCGACCTTTTCGCCCGTGTGCGATGTTGCTACGATCACGGCGGCCGCCGCGACGGCAACGACTGCGATCGCCAGGATCGCCAGCAGTTTCCTTTCCATCATCCGTTCCCCCTCATTCTATGCCTGCCGGCATCATGATTTGCGGACAGTGATTGGAATCATATGATAAATCCTGTTCGATAATACTCATCGCATGGCGGATATATCGGAAATGTCGCGGAGGATCAGCCCAATCGGGCCCCGATGCGGCAGATGTCAACGCCGATATCGTGGAGAAGTGGAAGCACCGGGGAAGTAGCCCACGACGGACATGGTGAAGGTCACAACCGGGATGGGGAGAACGGGATGGAGACCCAGGAGCCATCCAGGTCTATCGTGAAGGAGTAATCATCTATCTCCTCTTCCATCTGGTCGGCGACGAATGTGGCGATCGGGAGCGGAGTGATCGCAGCCACCAGGCGATGGCCCTCCCGGACTTCGTACAGGGTGGAATTGAGGTAGACGTTGTAATCGTACCATCCCCCGTCCAATTCGGTGCGTTCCGCGCAGGTCGTCGGGTCCCTGGTGGAATCGGGGTTGTAGAGGTCCGCGAATCCGTAGGACACTATCTTGGTGTCATTAGTTTTGGTCTCGAAACCCAGGATGTCATAGTTCCTGAGCCCTCCTCCTATCCAGGATGTCCCTTCTCCGACGGTGATCTTATCCGCTTCCCCGGGGGTGTAATCGACGAACTCGAACTCCTCATCGGACACATCGAAAAGATATACGGATACAGGCAGCAGGTCCCTCCCGAGATCATCCGTCCTGATGCGCAGATGGAATATGCCTCTGCCGTCGATCAATCCCGTGCCATCGATGTCCATGAGGTAGGCGCCGCTATCCAGATCCACGATCTGCTCCGCATAGTCGAATTCGTCGTAATCCAAGTCGGATCTGGCGAGGGCGACCGTGCCGGATGGGAATTCGTAGTCCCTCATCATGCCGTTGCCCCAGTCATCATAACTTGTCCAGGAACTGCAATCGGCGGATTGCATCGTTATCCTGGGCATTTCGGTCACATCGTTGTCGGCACCGAACAGGTAGTGAGAGAACCACTTGTTCACCAGCACAGAGTTCCTCGTCCCGTCGACCAGCATGTCGTAGCGCCCCGTCCCGTCCGACAGATAGTCGTGGCCTCCCTGATGGAGTATGACCTTGGCATCCATTCCCGCATCGATGAAACCCCGGTATGAGGAATAGGCGCTGTCGGCCATGACATTATAGTCGTTGAGGCCCTGGCAGATCATCACGGCAGTGCCGCTCGGGACTACATCGGTGCTCTCCCTCTTCGCCCATTCGGAGTTGAAATCGCCGTTATTGGCCATTTCGAGCTCCTTCAGCTTTCCGAAGTACGCCAGATGGATCTCGGATACCTCGTCCCATTCCTCCTCGTCATTGATGATGGAGGTGTAGAGCGATGCAAATTCGGGCAGATACGGGGTTTCAGCGTAAATGTAGCACCCCTGCGAGTTGACGTAGTTGTACATCCCGTTCATGCCGGAGTACTCGTAGACGGCCCTCAGGTTGTCTATCCCCATCCCAGCCATGGATATGCATGTGCATCCGGCATAGGACTTCCCGATCATGCCCACATCGCCGCTGCACCAATCCGCTGCGATGGCGACGTTCCCCGTCCTGTCGGTATAGGCGACGGCATCGCCGGCGAACCATTCTATCACGGACCTGTGCGCCTCCATCTCGAGATCGGATTGGCATGTCTGAATCCCCTCGGAGCCCCACGTCCCCGTTCCCGATGATGTCGCGAATGCGTATCCGCGCACGAGGAGGTCGTCGAAGGCATCGATCCTGTCATAGGCCATCTTCTCCCCTCTGGCATCCTCGTAGTACCATTCGGATTGCTGGGAGGAAAGGGCGTGCTCCATCGGGTCGGCCTCGCCCGCAGGCGTGCGGGGATCGGGGCTGTCGTACATGGCTTCTACATCGAACTCGGAGCTCTCGTAATCGTAGACGATCTCCCCGGTGCCGGCTGAATACACTCTCCCCTCGTATATGACCGGTGCCTTGTAATTGCCCTCCATCGCGGACCTCGGGACCTGGAGGAAAACCTTGACCAGGTCCCTCTTCCCGTCCAGATCCATGTCGTGCTCCGTCTCCACATAGACGCAGAAGCGCATTATGGTGCTGTCCGTATTGGAATACCCCTTAGCCTTGCCGTCCGTGAATTCGAATATGGGCGCTGCCAGGCCGTCAACGATCAGCGGCTTGCCTTCGCCGATGGCGGCCTTCAGCGGCTCGGCCTTGTCGATCAGGGCCTTGAGGTCCTTCACGGTGGCCTTCGAGTCCTGATCGCCGTCCGGACTCACGCCGCAGGCCTCTGCCATGCAGTTCCAGTATGATGGATAGTCGCCGAGGAGGGATTCCGTCACACCTGCATCCAAAAGTGCGAAATGTGACGCGGTTTGAAGCGTCAGATCATCTGTGTATCTGGAAAGAAGCTCGGCAGCATCTGGATTGTATTGTTCCATGTATTGCCATGTGAGGTCCTGGTCACCCTCCGAATGGATCAGAATGATGCCTGCCGCTGAGATAACAACGGCAGCGGCAGCGATCGCGAGGATGATCCCGGCCTTCATGGTATCGAACTTCACGGCGTGTATCGTGGGCCAGAGTAAAAAAGGCTGTGCAGATGCCTTTCGGGAGCCAAATGATCGGTTCATGTGCATCACGAATGATTGCATTAGCAGGGATGCGTGTTCCACTGGGATTTCGGACCCAGATCGAACTCGTGACGACGCCGGCTGTATTTCCAGAAATGATTATTAACTGTCCATCGAATCGGAGGCTTGGGAGCCGGCAGGACCATGGCGGATATGCTATTCATCGCTGAGACCATTCTGGTATGGGCCGTTCTGTACGCGGTCCAGGTCCCTCTGAGGAAGGAAGAGCACAGGGTCCTGCGTTCGGCGGTCTTCATCCTGAAGCTCATTATGATACCTGCGGCGGCGCTCCTTTTCGTGGCCATCGATTGGTTGGTCCCCTACGTCCACGGCTACATACTGTGCGCCATATACGTCGCATTGATCGGAGATGTGGTCGCTAGCGCTGTCGAATACATCGTCCGCCGGATAATGGCCGAAGGCGAGTCCAGGCATAGATTCGATCATAGGATAGGCGCACCGGTGGGTCTGGCCATATGCATAGTCGTGCTCGCTTACGGCATCGTGAACGCGGAGACGGTGAACGAAGATATCCATGGATGGCAGACGGACGGTCTTGAGAGGGAGCATACCTTCGCGTTCGCGTCCGACCTACATACGGGATCGGCCCAATCGATGGACGTCCTCGTGGATTTCTGCAGGCAGGTCAACGAATCAGGGGCCGAGTTCCTGATCCTCGGGGGGGACGTGACCGACGAGCTGACCTCGTACGAGGAGATGGTGGAAACATATGCGATCCTGTCCACCGTTGACATTCCAGTGTATCTCGTGTATGGCAATCACGATAGGCAGCCGAACGCGCATTTCGTCGGGGGGCGCACATATACGGACGAGCAGCTCCTGGATGCGATATAGGACGCCGGCATAATCCTCCTGGTCGACGAGTTCGTGCAGGTGGACTCCGACTTGGTCCTGCTGGGCAGGGAGGACCTCAGCGTCGATTCGAGGAAGGACTGGTCCGAACTGGTGAACCCCTATCCGGGCGGAGCATTGGTCGTCGCGGACCACCAGCCATACGATGAGGGCCAGCTTGAAGGGGAGGTCTCAGCTCTGCAGCTCTCTGGGCACACGCATGCCGGGCAGCTGTGGCCGCTGAAGGCGTTCTACGCGCTGCTCCATCTCCCGGTATGCGGGGAAAGCGACTATTCAGGAACGCGCCTGTATGTGACGCCCGGAATGAGCGGATGGGCCCCGCCCATACGCACCGAAGCGCACTGCGCTTGGGAGCTCATCACGTTGTATCCCCGATCCAGGATGGCTTACCACGCTACCGCAACGATAGGTTATTGTTATCCCAATGGCATCCACTGTCCATGGCAACCGAATTCGAGTGCGAATACACGATGAACGCGCCGATGACCGGATGCAAAGCATCGATCACCGTCAAGAGGGACTCCTCGGATGCCCTCGTAATGAAGTACCATTTCTATGAGATGGAGTCGGGTAAGGAGAAGGAGGGGTGTTTGAACGTTCCGGAGGAGCTCGTGGACGAGGTCCGCGACCTCGTGAACAGGCACATCGTCTCCTTGAAGGTCAACATGGTCCCCGGATTGGTCACCGACACGGCCGACGAGTCGTTCAAGGTGACGATAGGCGACAGCTGCCACATCTACAAGTCGGAGAACATCGCGAACATGACCAACGACTCCACCGTCGAGGAGGCTTGGAGCATCCTGATAAAGTACCTCCCCGAGGGGACATCCGACGGATTGGAGCTCATCTTCGATCGAAACGTCTTTATCATACGGCGGCCGCCGGCGCGGCCGCCAAACTTCTCCCTCCGCTCCAGGGCGGTTATTTATCCGAAATCCCCATTCCAGCATCATGGAGAAGACCAATCCGATGAGGCACCTCGACAAGCTCGGGATACCCTACACCGTCCACCATTACGGAGACAGGGTCATGAGCGGCATAGAGGTGGCCGAGGCCATGGGACAGGACCCCGACGAGGCGTTCAAGACCCTGGTGACCGTCGGGAAGCCCAAGTCCTACCACGTCTTCGTAGTCCCGGTATCGGGCGACCTCGATCTCAAAAAGGCGGCGGCCAGCGTCGGGGAGAAGTCGGTCTCCATGATAAGGCAGGACGAGCTCCTGCCGCTGACCGGCTACGTCCACGGCGGCTGCTCCCCGCTGTGCATCAAGCGCCCCATGACCATCACCGTCGATTCCTCCGCCCAGTCGAAGGAGCGCATCTACTTCAGCGCGGGCAAGGTGGGGTACCAGATCGAGGTCAGGGTCGAGGATCTGCCCAGGATGTTGGATTTCTCCTACGCGGACATCCGCAAGCCAAGGTCGGATCGAAAGAGCCAGCAGCCTTCCGAGGGCCGCTCCTCCGACGCATATCACGGAGTTCAGGGCGATGTTGCCGATGGCCGGGAGCCACTGCTGGTCCGCCATCAGGTTGATGGTGTCTATGGAGAAGGTGGACATGGTCGTGAACGCTCCGAAGATCCCCACGAAGAGGAAGGTCTTGGTTGTATCCGCCATGTCGAAACCGTACCTGAACATGAGATAGGATGCCAGCATGCAGCCGACCACGTTGACGATGAACGTCGCCCAAGGGAATTCCGTATCGACGGTGCGGTAGACGGCGAACCTCATCACGGCACCGATGGCCCCGCCCAGCGCCACGACTGCGAACAGAACTGCGGTATCGGCCATGGGATCACACTATAGTTGGATACGGGTGACGGGTCTCGTTATTTTCCTGAAAGAAAGGAAAGTCGCCAGGATTCCGGCTCGTGCCATCGTCCTCTTGACCAACAGGAAGAGTTCGCCCATCACCCATATCCGTGTCCGTGATTACTGGGATTGATTATATCATTAATAAGGATATCCCTTGAGCATGGACCTCACGAGAGAGGAAGAAGCGATATTGAACGGCGAGAAGGGCGAAGGACCCAGGAAAGCCATGGAGCTGGTCACCGCCCTCGGCAAGATCTACGGCGCCGAGAACCTGATAGACATCACGTCGGCACATCTGTCCGGGGCCTCCTACAAGACCATCGGGGACGGCGGCCTGAAGTACCTCGAGGACATGGTGGCCGGAGGTGCCAGAGTCTCCGTTCCCTCCACCCTCAACCCCGTAGGGATGGACCGCACACGCTGGAAGGAGATGCACATAACCGAGCAGTTCGCCGAGAAGCAGCTGAGGATCATCGAGCTCTACGGCAGCATGGGCATCAAGACCACCTGCTCCTGCACACCGTACACCGGTGCCAACGTCCCCAAGCTGGGCGACCATGTGGCCTGGGCCGAGTCCTCGGCGCTGTCGTTCGTCAATTCGTTCATAGGTGCCAGGACCAACCGCGAGGGCGGTCCCGGGGCCCTGGCCGCGGCCATCCTCGGGAAGACCGCGAACTACGGCCTGCACCTCGACGAGAAACGCAGGCCGACCGTGGTCATCGACGCGGAGACCGACGGGTCCCTGTTCTCCTATTCCCTGCTGGGACAGGCGGTCGGGATGGCCATCAGCAGCGGCGTCCCCTACTTCACCGGCATAAGGCCGGGCGTGGAGGAGGCCAAGACCCTCTCCGCGGCCATGGCGGCATCTGGGTCAGTTGCGCTGTACCACGTCGAGGGTGTCACACCTGAGGCAGGGAAATTCGACGTCTCGGAGCTGGAGAGGATCCACATCGGCAAGAAGGAGCTCGACGAGGCCTACGCCAAGCTGAACACCGTGGAGGACGTCCAGCTCATCGCGCTGGGATGCCCGCACCTCACCGAGAAGGAGATGCACCAGATCGCCGCGTTCCTCAAGGGCAAGAAGAAGGTCCGCGACGACATCGAGATATGGTTCTGCACATCGGCCGCCGTCAGGGAGAAGTGCGCCGAGGATGTGAAGGTCATGGAGCAGTTCGGGCCCGTCCTGGCCGACACCTGCATGGTCGTCGCCCCCATCGAGGGCACCTTCCAGAGGACAGCGACCAACTCGGCCAAGGCCGGCAACTACCTGCCCACCCTGTGCTCCCAGAAGGTCATGTGCCGCGATCTTGCGGCCCTGCTGGAGGTGGTCATGTGACCACGTTCCAGGGAAGGATGATCTCCCCTGGCAAGGCCAGGGGGGAGGTGGTCACCGTCCCGGAGCCCCTGAGCTTCCTGGGCGGGGTTAACGGCTCCACAGGCGAGATCTGCGTGGGCAAGGGCGGCAACGTGGCCGGGAAGATCCTGGTATTCCCCAAGGGGAAGGGTAGCACAGTCGGTTCGTTCGTCATGTACGACCTCATGGTCCACGGGAAGCAGCCCGCCGCGGTCATCAACGAGGCCGCCGAGACCATCGTCGCCACGGGCGCCGTGATCTCCTCGATCCCCATGGTGGACCAGATACCGCAGACCGACATCTTCAGGGATGGGGACATCGTCACCGTGGATGCGGATGCTGGCACTGTCGACATAGAGGGAATCAGGGTGCGCGAGGTGGTGTCCTCGGCGCTCATCAGGGACGGCAGGGTCCTCCTGCTGCACCGCCCCGATCACTGCCACTCCTACCCGGGCAAATGGTCCCTCGTCGCGGGCAAGATCGAGGACGGGGAGACCGAGGAGCAGGCGGCCGCCAGGGAGGTCCTGGAGGAGACCGGCATCAAGGTGGGGGCCCCCGAGGCCCGCCTCGCCCCCGTCTACGACAGGGAAGGGAGCACCCTCTGGAAGGTCCATCCGATGCTATACAGGGTGGATTCAGACCCGGTGCTCAACCCGGAGAACGATTCCTTCAGATGGGCGGTCCCGTCGGAGATAGCGGACGCCGAGTGCGTCCCCAGGACCCGGGACGTCACCGTCCGCATGATGCAGAAGCTGCGATCGCCTGAGCTCCCTCAGAGCGTCCAGGAACTGCCCGCAGAGGGCCTCGGGATCCCCGTAGGCCCTCCCTTTCCTCCTTCTCCCGCCTTTGGTCACGGCCCAGAACGAGTTGTCCGGGTCGGCGAAGAATCCGAGCTGGGCGTCCAGGCCGTCGGTGTACCACCCGAAGTGTATCTCGTACGGCTCATCGGGCTCGAACCTGTACTCCAGGCCGTCGAACAGCGAGAAATCGCCGTCCAGGAGGGTGGATAGCGAGTCGCAGAACATCCCCGCCTGCTCGGCGAGCGGATACGACTTGGTCTCGAGGATGTCGTACCTCATCCTCTCGGAGGGGTCTTCCATGACCGTGAATCGGGAAGCACGAAAAAACGTTTACCCATGACCGCCATCACCCGGGCATGACCGACGGGACCAACACGCAGTACTCGAAGCCCGAGGGGGAGGAGGGCCGCTTGACCCTGGAGCATATGAACGAGCACCATGCCAGGCTCTGGGATTTCTGCCTCTCTCACATGCCAAAGGCCATGGACGGCTCCGTTCTCGACATCGGCTGCGGCGGCGGGGGCTTCATCAGGAAGCTCTCGGAGAGGTACCCGTACGCTCTCTTCTACGGCCTGGACATCTCCGAGGAGTCCGTGGGGATGACCCTGGAGCTGAACTCCGACCTCGTGGACCAGGGCGCCCTGAAGGCGACAGTCGGCGATGTCTGCGGGATCCCGTACGCGGACGCGTCCTTCGACATGGTCACCGCCATGGAGACCTATTTCTTCTGGCCGGACCTGGAGAAAGGGATGTCGGAGGCCCACAGGGTGCTGTCCGAGGGCGGCATGTTCGTCATAGGTTCGGAGATGCAGGCGAACCCCGGCGACGAGGCGTTCATGGAGGAGTCCCTCAGGGAATGCGGGTGCCGCCTCCGCTACGACTCCGATATAATCGCCATGATGGAATCCGCAGGCTTCTCAGTGAGGACGTTCAGCGTCCCGGAGGAGAGGTGGGTAGTCTTCGTCGGCCGCAGATCGGAACGAGAGCGCCGATGAATCGTACTTCTTAAGCTTGTGGGACTTCGCTCCCAGGACGACGGTGTTCAGGCGGTCTGGCCTGAGTATCTCCTCGGCCAGCTTCATGACCTCGTCCTCCGTGACTGCATCGATGCTGGCCAGGCGGTCCTCCAGGGTGGCGGTCTCGCCGTTGACCATGTGGTTCACGCCCAGCCTGTAGAGCCTGTTCTCGGTGGACTCCATGTGGCGGATGTTGGCGCCCTTGATGAGCCTCTTGGCCCTGTCGAGCTCGCCCGGCTCGATGCCTTCGGCCAGGAACTTCCCGATCACGGAGGAGGTCGTCTCCATGGCCTCGACCACGTTCTTCTCGGTGCAGGACATGAACGCGGTGAGCGCGGCGGCGTCGCTGTCGACGTTGGATGACGTGTAGATGGAGTAGACCAGGGCCTTCTTCTCCCTGATGTCCTGGAACAGCCTGGAGCTGGTCCCGGAGCCGATGATGGCGGACAGCATCTGCTGGATCTCCCTCCTGGGGACCCCCGCCTTGTCCACGGGGAACCCCATGGCAACCTGGTAGTGGTCTGCCTTGTTCTCGATGAATCTGTATTCGGAGCCGGGCATTGAGGGCGGCGAGCGCGGGTTCCTCCTCCCGCCGGCCATGCCGTCGAAGGTCTCCTCGGCCCAGGCAACGGTCTCGTCCAGGTCGGCGGCTCCGGCGGCGTAGACGCAGATGTTCGGGATTAGGTAGCGCTCCTCGTAGTACTGCCTCAGCTCCTTGTTGGTGAGCCCGGCGACGACCTTCTCGTCGCCTCCCTCGTCCTGGCTGAGCGGGTGCCCCCTCCAGAGCGTGGTGAGGTAAAGGTCGTGGATGTACCTGTCAGGCTCGTTCTTGATCATGCTGAGCTCCTGGAGCACGATCTTCTTCTCCATCTCGGTGTCCTCGGCGGTGATGGCCGGGTCGGCCACGATCTCCCCGACGATGTCCCTGGCGACCGCGGCGGTCTCCTCGATGGTGATGCTGTGGTAGGCGGTCATCTCCCTGCCGGTGAAGGCGTTGAGCTCCCCTCCGGCGCCCTCGATCTCCAGCGCCATCTGGTAGGAGTCCCTGGTGCCGGTCCTCCTGAAGACCGTGTGCTCCAGCAGGTGGGACAGCCCGAAAATCTCGGGGTACTCGTCCCTGGAGCCGGTGGCGACAGCCGCCATGCACGCGTAGCTCCCGCAGCCGGGGATGGTCTCGACGACGACAGGTATCCCGCCGGAAGTGGCGGCGGACTCGATGGAGTGGCCTTTCATTGAAGGTGCCATGGACAACCCATAATTATGTGTAACGGATTGGTGCTCGATATGACCACGAGGACCATACGCTACGGCGGGCCGGACCTAGACCGCCCCGTCGCCATCATAGGATTCCCGGGCGCCGGGCTCGTCAGCTCGATCGCGCCCAACTACCTGGTGTCCCAGCTGGAGATGGAGCCAGTGGTCGGATTCACATCCCCCGACATGCCCCCGTACTGCCTCGTGTCCGGCGGAATCGCCATGCCCCCGGTCAGGATGTACGGCAAGAAGGGCAACGGGAAGAGGTGCAGGGACATCGCGGTGGTGATGTCCGAGTACGCCCCGAAGCCCGAGGACTGCTACGAGCTGTCGATGGCGATCCTGGACCATCTGCGCAGGTGCGGGTGCGACACCGTCATCTGCCTCGAGGGGGTCCCCAGGTTCAGCCCCGAGGACACCATGGTGGTCTGCCACTCCGGGGAGAACTCCGAGAAGCTCGCCAGGAAGTCCGGCGTCCCGCTGATGACCGGCGGGATGATACGCGGGATGACCGGCGTGATGATGTACGCCGCGCCCTCCTTCGGCATGGACGTCGTGGCCCTGGTGGAGCCTGCGAACCAGAACATCCCGGATCCCGGCGCGGCATCCGAGTTCATCGCCCCGCTGAGGAAGATGGTCCCAGGCATGAAGGTGGACTCCAAGCCCCTCCTCCAGGAGGCCGAGCAGATACAGAAGAGGATAGACGAGCAGAGCTCCGCCCCGTCCTCCGATGCGGTGCAGTACTACGGGCGAGGCCCTTTTATCCTACATTGCAGTTGCAGTGCCCATGGAATTGGTCCCTTCGAAGTTCTTCATCACCAGCAGCTCGGCAGTCAGCGAGGTGTCCGATCTCAACGCGTTCGACAAGGCGCTGATCTCTTCCGGCATAGGGGAGCAGAACCTGGTCTCCGTGTCATCGGTCATCCCGATAGGCGCGGAGCTCATCGAGAGGTGCGAGATGCCCATGGGCGCGGTCACCCACTGCGTGCTGGCTCAGATGAGGGGCAGCGAAGGGGAGACCATCGCTGCCGGCATCGCCTACGCGTACCGCCTCGACGGGAAGGGCGGCTACGTAGCCGAGGGCCATATCCACGGCTCCGCGGAGTCCCTGAAGGAGATCCTCCGCTGGAAGATGGACGAGATGGCCAGGATCAGGTCCGTGGAGTTCGGGGACATCCAGTTCGTCACCGAGGAGCTCCAGATCCCCATGGACAACTACGGCTGCTGCGTGGCGGCCCTGGTGTTTACGGAGTACAGGCGATGTATGGTCTGGCCGAATGCGCCCTGTGCCGGCGTCCCCGCATAATCGACGGGTCCAACAAGGAATCATCGTGCCCTTTCTGCGGGTACACCGAGAACCAGAGGAAGATGCGCGTGGTGTTCGCATCCGAGGACCAGGCGACCGTCAGGCGCGCGCTGGGGCTGGCGATGGGCTACATCCCCCCGGACGAGAAGGCCAAGAAGCGCAGGATAGAGGAGACCGACCCATATTCCACCATGGTCTTCAAGTTCGAGCACACCTCGGACCTGGAGGAGAAGCTAGAGATACTCGCCAGGGGGCTCACCGAGTGCAAGGGTACCTTCACGGAGGACGATGTGGAGGAGATCGTCGGCAAGAACGCCGGGAAGTACATCGGCGCAATGATGGAGCGCTGCCTGATCGCAGAGGTCAGGCCCGGGATCTACAAGGGCCGATTCGCAGGTCGCTCCTCTTCTTCCCTTCCATCTTCAGCACCTCGCGCACGATGTTGCGCAGCTTCAGGTGCATCATGTAGTAGAAGTATCCGCCGGCGAGCAGGCACATCAGGATGCATGAGCCGTAGAACGCCAGTCCGCCGTCGGCGCCGGTGTTCAGCACGGAGTAGAGCATCAGGTCGTAGGCGACCAGGAACAGCAGGGCCTGGAAGATGAACTCCATGAGCCTGTTCCTCGCGATGCCCTCGCCGATGGTCGTGCCGCAGGCGCCAAGCATCATGGACATGGTGACCGCGATGACCAGCAGGATGACGATGCTGGCATCCACCTCGATGTCCTTGATGAGGGATGTGATGGTGTAGGCGATGCCCATGGACATGCCGCATGAGATGCCCAGTCCGAGCCCGTAGCCGTAGAATATGGAATCCGACTTCCCCCTGAACCGCTTCAGGTTCATGATCACGACCATGACCATCACCTGGATCGCCGCCAGCAGGATCATGTAGACCATGCTGCTGGCCAGATGGAACATTATCATCACGGCGAAGAGCACGGAGCCCACGATGAGGCCGCAGAAGAACAGCAGGAAGAACGTGGCGTCGCTGAAGAAGGGCTGCTCCACCGCAGGGTAGGTGTACTTCTTCATGACGATCCACATGAGCGCCAGGGCGGGCCCTATTCCGAGGACCATCGAGACGCCGAACATCAAATCCATGCGGGTGGGATGGGGGTCTATTATAAAAAGGAGGGTGCGCGGGCACTCGGTCCTTCGGGCCCTGCATGAGCTTGTCGTAGTAGTGGATGACCATGCAGGACTTCTCGCATTTGCCGCAGGAGCTGCACCTCTCGGGATCCACCCTCATGCCGCCCTTGATGCGTATGGCGTGCCTCGGGCATCCCTTCTCGCAGATCCCGCATTCGGTGCACATCTCGGCCCTTATCAGCGCCTTCACGGCCCTCTCGAACACCAGCTTGGCGTTCTTGGCGTCCGGGGCGGTCACCGAGACCTGGCCCCCGCCGAAGAGCTTTGCCCTGCCGTTCGGCAGCTTCAGCAGCGCGATCTCGAACTCCGGAGAGTACTTCACCTCGCCCACGGTCCTCAGGGCGTCCTCCACGTACGAGAAGTCCCTGACCCTCTCCATTTTGACGACGGCCTCCATGGAGTAGCCGCCGGCGGTGCACGGGGAAGCCCCCTTCAGCATGTCCATGGACACGTTGGATGCGGATTCCGGGGACATCCTGAGGTCCAGGCCCTCGGCCAGGAGCACCATCTTCGGCGGCAGGACCTTCCACCTCCAGAATCCCATGGATGCGTACTCCTCGGGGAGCCCGCGGGATTCGGCGTATTTCCTCAGATAGGCCTCCCAGACGCCGTACAGCTCCGGGTGTATCCGGCCGGTGTTCCTCCACTCGCTGGACAGGCAGGATGGGCACAGATAGCAGCCGATCCTCTCGAAGTCCCTGTCGTAGAGGGGGTTGTAGTCCAGTCCGAACATCAGGATGTACCCCCAGACCTCTGCCGCGTTCCACGACCTGATGGGGTTCAGGTTGATCTGGTTGGGGACGAAGGGGTTCCTGGTGACGAAGCCGATCCCGGAGCGGGCGAAGGACTCCAGCCACCTGTTCCCCTCGACGGTAATAGTGCCGTCTGGGTATGTGCCAGATATCAGGTCGGTGACCGGACCGAGCTTGCATACCTTGCAGCACCACCTGAAGTCCTTGGCCGGGGGGCCGAAGGAATCCACGTTGTCCCAGAAGCCGCTGCCGCCATGTGCGGTGTGGACCTTTAGCTTGTTCTTCCTGGCGAACGACTTGATGTACTCCAGGGTCTCCGGGAACTCCAGGCCTGTGTCTATGTTGATGAGCTCCAGGCCCTCCGCGGCCTGGGATGCGAGGCCGTAGGCGGCCAGGGAGTCCTTGCCGCCCGAGAACGAGACGGTGACCGGGAGCCCCCTCGGGTTCCTCTCGGCGAGGAACGCCCTGATCTCCCTGACGCCCTTCTTCGCTATCGATTTTATGTGTGCGCGGTTGCTCTCCACGAAGCTATCGATCGAGCATCTGGCTATGTTGGGCTCCGATGGGTTGTCCAGGTCCCTTATCTTGACCGCGCGCTCCGTCTCTCTGAGGGAGGACGAGTCCGCCAATGCGATGCCCGCGCCGACCTTGGCCGCCTTCCTCAGTATGAGGGTCTCCCCCTCGCGGAAGTCACCGACGACCTCTGTGACGTTGGCTCCGGGCACGGTCTTCCCCTTGAGGTGGCCGGACATGCCGGCGAACGTGACGATATTCTTGCTGGCCACGGGCGCGAACAGGTCCGCACCGGGCTGCCTTATCTCGAGGACCAGGCGGTCCAGCCTCATGTCGAACCTCAGGATCCCCAGGACGGCGCCGTAGGCGACGATCTCGTCCGTGCGGTCCTCTCCCGGGACCTTGTTCAGGAACATTATGGCGCCGTCCAGCGGCGCCGATGTGCCGAAGGCTTCCTCGAAGAGCCCCTTCACTATTCCTACGGAGTCGCCCATGCAGGGCCTGATGTCCCCGGGGCTGTTGACTTCGAACTCCCTTCCCTCGGAGCCGCATTTGGAGCAGCTCCCGCCGAGGAGCAGCGTGCCGCATGAATCGCACCACCTGAACGCCTCCTTGCCGTGGGCTGAGTTCCTCCTTTCGCCGGCCATCGGGCACCCGAGCGCGGTCTACCTTTATTAACAGGAGTGCCATCCCACCCGTATGTACGACGAGGACGGGCTGTACCGCATCAACCCCGAGAAGGGAAAGATCAGCTTCAGCAGCATCGAGATCAGGGACATCCTCATCTCCATGGGCGTCCTCGCGCTGGCATTCACTATCCTGTACCGCAACAGCAGCATCCTGGACTACTTCGCGTACTACCTCGGAGAGGACTGGAAGTGGGTCGGTCTGTTCGGGATGTGCATCGGTCTCGTCATCTTCAGCTTCCTGCTGCACGAGCTCGGGCATAAGTTCACCGCCCAGAAGGCGGGTCTGGCCTCCGAGTACCGCATGTATCCCATCGGGCTGTTCATCACCCTGCTGACATCCGTCATCGGGTTCCTCTTCGCGATGCCCGGGGCGGTCATGATCTCAGGCCAGACCGACAAGGCGACCTACGCCAAGATCAGCCTCGCCGGGCCGGTCGTGAACATCGTGCTGGCGGTCGTGGGTATCGTGGGGTGCCTGCTCACCAACTACGGTTGGGCGGTGGTCCCGTTCTTCATGCTCGCGAGCCTCAACTCCATCCTGGCGCTGTTCAACATGCTGCCGATCCCCCCGCTGGACGGGTCCAAGATCGTAGGGTGGAACATCCCAGTGTACATCGTGGTAATCGCGATAGCGGCGCTGGAGTTCGCCTATGTCAGGTTCTTCATGCCCACCCTCTACTGGGCCTGAATCCGACGGTTGCAGGTCGTGTGCTCCACGAATCATGGTGCGGAGCGATGGCTCCGCCCTTATCGTGATCCAAAAAGAAGGGAATCGGGGCCTTCCCGGCCCCGATGGTTTCACATGTACTCGGGGCAGGGGTACCTCAGGTTCCTGAGGATCGACCCCTCCCACTGGTCGAGCTTGCCGGGGTTGAGGATGTTCTCCGGGTCCATGGCGGCCTTGATGGCCCTGATGGTGGACATCTCGGAGGCCCTCTCCTTGGCGAAGTTGGGCGCCTTGGAGATTCCTACCCCGTGCTCGCCGGTGACGGTCCCGCCGAGGTTCACGCACACGTCGAAGATCTCGTTGACGGCGGCGACTCCGCGGTCCCACTCGTCCTTGTTCTTCGGGTCGATGACCATCTTGGTGTGCAGGTTCCCGTCGGATGCGTGCCCGTAGGTGGCGATGGTGACGTTGTGCTTCTCGGCGATCTCCTGGAACGCCTTGACCGCCTGGGGGACCAGGCTCACCGGCACGCCCATGTCGTCCGCGAGGGAGACCGAGGAGCAGCCGGGCTTCAGGGCGGACAGGGAGGTCATGACGGACTTCCTCGCGTCGGTCCACTGGGCGATGAGCTTCTTGTCCTTGGTGGGGATGACGTCGGTGGCTCCGATTTCGTTGGCGACCTCCTCCACGATCTTCAGGTCCCTGTCGATGACCTCGTCGGTCTCGCCGTCCACCTCGACGATGCACAGCGCGCCGCAGTTCGGCAGGGGGTTGCCCCTGGCCTTGTTGACCGCGTTGATGCTCACGCTGTCCATCAGCTCGCAGGATGCGGGGATGAGGGGCCTGGCGATGATCGCGGAGATGCACTTCCCGGCATCCTCCACGTTCTTGAAGCAGCAGAGGCAGGAGGCGGACTTCTTGGGTTTGGTGGTCAGCTTCAGGGTGACCTCGGTGATGATGCCGAGCGTCCCCTCGGAGCCGCACATGAGCCTGGCCAGCTGGTAGCCGGAGGCGTCCTTGATGGTCCTGGTGCCGCAGCGGACGATCTCTCCGTCCGCCTTCACGAAGGTGAGCCCGAGGACGAAGTCCCTGGTGGCGCCGTACTTGACCGCGCGCATGCCGGAGGCGTTGGTGGCGACCATGCCGCCGATCTGGCATGCCTCGGCCGATCCCGGGGACGGGGGGAAGAAGAACCCGTACTTGGAGAGCTCCGCGTTGAGGTCGTTGTAGATGCAGCCCGCCTCGACGTCGACCCACAGGTCCGCGACGCTGACCCTCTTGACCTTGTTCATCCTCTGCATGGCCATGACGATGCCGCCCTTGATGGGGACGGCGGAGCCGCAGAGGCCGGTACCCGATCCGCGGGGGACGACGGGTATCCTGTTGGCATGAGCGATCTTCATGATCTCCGAGACCTGCTCGGTGGTCCTGGGCTGGACCACGATGTCCGGAGTGTTGTGGAAAATGGAGGCGTCGAAGCCGTACGTGTACAGCACCGCGGGCTCGATGGAGTAGCCCTCCTTGCCGACGACCTTCTCGATCTGCTCGATGATTCTCTGTTCCATGGTGGAGCACCTGTACGCGCGGATGGGCACGCACGATATAAAAGGTGCGCCACTACGGCCTTCGAGGCCGAGGCGGACGGGCTCGGTCAGATGCCGATCCACTCGCTCCTGACGATCCTCTTGAGGGCGGAGATGGTGGACATCGCCGCGAGATGGGAAGTCTGGGGGGTCTCGGGGTCCGGGACGTTGTAGGTGTGGCAGACCATCTCGCCGAACTCGCCCTTGAGCCTGAGCTCGTGGGAGTTGGTGTGGGTGGCGGGGTCCACGATGACCCTCACCCTGGTCCTGTCGAACCCTATGCCCAGCAGGCTCACCGTGGCCGCGATGTTGACGTTCCTGGGGAACAACTTGACGGCGTCCCTGGCCGGGCCGTTGAAGATCTCGGTGGGCTCCTTGATGGAGTCGAGGTCCAGGTGGTCCAGGTCGAGGAACGGGGCGCCCTTCAGGCTGACAGGGGCCTTGGTGGTGATGAGCTCGACCTCGTCGAGCCTCCCAACAGCGGACGACCTGAGGCCGTCGGTGCCGCAGGCGGCCCCGGACGGGATGTAGATCTTTGCCTCGCACTCCTTGGCTTTCTGGCAGACGGCGTTCCTGAACTCGTCGTCCACGAGGGCCCCTACGGAGGTGATCATGATGTCGACGCCCCTGGCGACGACCTTGGGCATGATCGTGCGCACGGCGTCCTGCGACGCGGACTCGATGACGAGGTCGCAGTGGTAGAGCTCCTCCTCGACGTCGTCGACGACGATGGCCTTCTTCAGGCCGGAGGCAACCTGCTCCGCTTTCTCCTTGACGATGTCCATTATGTAGATCCTCTTGACCTCGGCCATCTCATCAGCGGCGGCGGCCAGCTTCTGGCCGATGGAGCCGCAACCCACGATCGTAATGCGCATGGGCGCCGTTACTGGGTTATGATATAAAATAAAGTCGCATAGAATTATCGTGAATCGTTCGATAATCGTTATTTTGCTACGGAATCCGTAGTAATTTTGACGGAATCAGCAGATTCGGCGCTCCCCTTCCCATTCGGCCATGAACTCCTCCAGATACCCGATCATGTACTCGTGGCGGGCGTCGGCGATCCTCCTGGCGGTCGGGGTGTTCATGAGGTCCCTCAGCTTCAGGAGCTTCTCGTGGAAGTGGTTGACCGATGTGCCCTGGTTGGCGAAGTACTCCTCCTCGGTCATGTCCTCCTTGGCCTTCTCGCTGGGTATGTGCATGGCCCTTCCGCGGCTGCCGCCGTACGCGAAGGTCCTGGCTATGCCGATGGCCCCTATGGCGTCGAGTCTGTCGGCATCCTGCACTATCCTCCCCTCGAGGGTGTCCGGGGCCACGGTGTCCTTCCCCTTGAAGGAGATCTGGGAGATGATATGGCATACGGAGTCCTGCATCCCGCCGGATATCCCGTGGGACGCCATGAACGAGCGGGCGTTGGCCATGCCGTTGTCGCCGAACAGCTTCCTGTCGTCCACGTCGTGGAGCAGGGCGGCCAACCTCACCGTGTCCATGTCACCGCCCTCCTCCCTGCAGATGGCCACCGCGTTGTTGTGCACCCTGACGGTGTGGTAGAAGTCGTGGCCGCTGCTGTCGTCCTTGAAGATTTCGGCGGCGTAGCGCTCGGCGTCTGCGAATACGGACTCGTCCATGTTCAGGACATGGACAGGTAACGGATATGGGTTTCCTTCTGGTAGGTTTCTTAATGCAGATTTCCATGTCCTACCATGGCTCCCATCAGGCTCTACATTGCCGGCCCGCTCTTCTGCGAGGCCGAGCAGGAGTACAACCGTAGGCTCAAGGAGAGGCTCTCCGGATACGGGTTCGAGGCCCTCCTCCCTCAGGAGTCGGGGCTGGAGATACCCAGGGTGGAGCAGGGGGACCGCGAGACCATCAACAAGGTCTCCAAGTATGTGTTCGATTCTGATCTGGCACTTCTCGATTCCTGCGACGCGTTGGTCCTGAACATGGACGGCCGCGTGCCCGACGAGGGCGCCTGCGTTGAGCTCGGATACGCCTATGCCAGGGGCATCCCCTGCTTCGGGATCAAGACCGACGTCCGCACCGCGGAGCACTCCATGGACAACATGATGATAACGGGCGCCCTGAACGGAAAGGTGGCTGGGGACGCGGATTCCCTGGCCCGGATGTTGTCGGATTTCTTTGGATCGGAGCAGCGAGCCGTCCCTGCGGACCGTTATCTCGTTGACGGGGATGTCCTTCCCGGAGGCCTGGACGGCCGCCCGGACCAGGCGCACCAGAGCCCCGCAGCATGGAACCTCCATCCTGATGACGTCCACCGATGTGATGTCGTTGTCTCTCAGGATGTCCGCTATCTTATCGAATCTGGCCCTGTCGTCGAGCTTGGGGCAGCCTATGACCAGGGGGTCGCCGTGGACGAACCTCCTCTTGAAGTCGTCGGCCGTGAACGCGGTGCAGTCCGCCCCCACGACCAGCCTGCTCCTCAGGAACCCGGCGGTCGAGGGCACGAGCGCCAGCTGGATGGGCCACTGGACGCCGGAAGGCGCCGGCGGCATTGTGGAGCCACCAGCGGGCATCATCGGGATCCCGGACGGGCGGCTGGCTGGCTTCTCCGCGAATGATATGGCCCCCTGCGGGCAGGCGGGGAGGCAGTCCCCCATGCCGTCGCACAGGTCATCGCGGACGACCCTGGCCTTGCCCCCGACGAGGGCCAGAGCCCCCTCGTGGCAGGCGGTTACGCAGAGCCCGCAGCCGTCGCACTTGGATTCGTCTATGATGATCGATGTGCCCTTCATGAGCGGGGTCAGGGGGTCCGAGTTGAAATAAGGATGTGTGCGGGTCGCGCCCGCGACCGACAATATGTTAAAGATAGAGGGCATCCAGACGCCGATCACATGCAGATAGGAATCGTCGGCAAGCCGAACGTCGGGAAGTCCACGTTCTTCGGCGCCGCCACCATGGCGCCCGTGGAGATAGCCAACTACCCGTTCACCACCATCGAGCCCAACAAGGGCGTGGCCCATGTGCGCACGACCTGCCCATGCAAGGAGCTGGGCGTCAAGTGCACCCCGCACAACTCGCTGTGCGTTGACGGCGTCAGGATGGTCCCGGTGGAGCTCCTGGACGTGGCCGGGCTGGTCCCGGACGCGTGGCAGGGCAAGGGCCTGGGCAACAAGTTCCTGGACGACCTGAGGCAGGCCGACGCGCTGATCAACGTGGTCGACGTCAGCGGGTCCACCGACATCGAGGGAGTCCCCGGCGACGTCGGCAGCCACGACCCGGCGGAGGATATCCTGTTCCTGAGGACCGAGATCGAGTGCTGGATGCGCGAGATCATCAAGAACGGCTTCGGGAGGATCGTCAGGCAGGCGAGGATGAACGGCAGCAAGCCCGAGGTCATCCTCCACGAGCGCCTGGCCGGCCTCAACGTGACCGAGAACCAGATCAAGGAGGCCCTGAAGCACGTAGAGTTCCCGGAGGACCCCCTGAAATGGGAGGATGACGACCTTCTGCTCAGGCTCTGCGCCGAGATCAGGAAGCAGGCCAAGCCGATGATCGCCGCCATGAACAAGGCGGACATCGCCCCCGAGGGGAACATCGAGAGGGTGCAGTCCGTCAACGAGATGTGCGTCGTCACCATGGCCGAGACCGAGCTGGCCCTGAAGAAGGCAGCGGCGGCGGGCCTGGTGGATTACGTCCCCGGCGATGCGACGTTCAAGATCAAGGAGGGCGTGAACCTCAACGAGGGCCAGAAGAAGGCCCTCCAGTACATGGCCGACAACATGGCCAAGTTCGGCGGTACCGGCGTGCAGAAGTGCATCGAGGACGCCGCGTTCAAGATGCTGGACCTCATCACCGTCTACCCGGTGGAGGACGAGAACAAGTACACCGACCACTTCGGCAGGGTGCTCCCCGATGCGTTCCTGGTCCCCCGCGGCTCCACAGCCAGGGACCTGGCGTACAGGGTCCACACGGACCTGGGCGACAAGTTCATCCGCGCCGTGAACGCGAAGACCAAGCGCACGGTCGGGGCGGACTACGAGCTGCAGGACGGCGACGTGATCCGCATCGTGGCGAACAAGTGATAGCATGGGCGAGTGGGACGTCCGCATCATCAGCGCATCATCCCTGATGGTCGACGGGGAGCCTGTGGTTGAGCTGTTCGGCAAGACCCGCGGCAAGGAGTCCATCGCCATAGTCTGCAAGGGCTACCTGCCCTACCTGTACGCCGTGGATCCCAGGCCCGAGACGGCGGAGATCCTGTCCAGGGATCCCGAGGTCGTCTCCACGGAGCCGGACAGGCTCCTGTACAAGTCGGAGATGCACGACGTCCTGAAGATCACGATCAAGAACCCGTGGAAGGCATCGGACTTCAGGAACCGCCTGAGGAAGGCCGGGCACCCGGTGCTGTCCTCGGACATAAGCCTTCAGCACCGCTTCTTCTACGACAAGGACATGGGCTCCTGCATACGCGTCAGGGGGGACCCGGTCGAGGGGCAGTACCTGACGGACCTGACCATACAGATGGAGTCGTTCGAGAACATCGACTCCTTCGACCCTGGCCTCAGGATACTCTCGTTCGACATCGAGAACAGCGTCCTGCACGGGTTCCTGCTGACGATCTGCGCAGTGGTTTGGGAGGACGGGAAGATAACTCCCTGCAAGCCGATCGTGGGCACCGAGAAGGAGATAATCGACGGCTTCGCCGACCTCATCAAGACGGTCGACCCCGACGTGATCACAGGGTACAACATCGACAACTACGACATCACGAAGATCGGCGAGAGGGCCAAGGCGAACAGGATGACGGACGCCATGCCGTGGGGCAGGGACGGGGGTCAGCCGAGGCTCGTGAGCGACAGGTTCTGGAGGGTCAAGGGCCGCCTCATCTGCGACGCATGGTGGGCAGCGAAAAGGGAGATCCGCCCGAAGCAGGAGACGCTCAACGCCGTCGCGCTGGAGCTGCTCGGAGAGCAGAAGCTCGATGTCGACCCGAGGCACATGGACGAGGAGTGGTCGAGGAACAGGGAGAAGGTCCTGGAGTACTGCGTCAAGGATGCGGAGCTAGCGCTCAGGATCCTCCTGGAAGTGGGCACACTGCGCAAGGGGATGGACCTCGCCGCGGTGTCGAAGCTGACGATCGAGGACGTGCTCACGTCGGGCTCCTCGCAGCTCGCCGATTCGCTGCTAATCCGCGCCGCCGACCGCGCCAAGGTCGCGGTCCCTCAGATGGGGGCGAGGATAGCCGGCGCGGAGCAGATCGAGGGAGGCTACGTGCACAACATGACGCCCGGCCTGTACCATTGGGTCTGCGTCCTGGACTTCAAGTCCATGTACCCCTCGCTGATCATCGCGAAGAACATCTGCTTCACCACGCTCGCCGACGACGGCGAGATAAGGGCGCCGTCCGGCGCGAGGTTCATGTCCAAGGAGAGGAGGGAGGGGCTCCTGCCGAGGATCCTCGCCGACCTCATGGACGAGAGGGACTCCATCAAGAAGAGGATGAAGGCCGCGCAGGACGATCACGAGTACCATTATCTAGATGGTCTGCAGGCCGCGGTGAAGGTCCTGATGAACACCTTCTACGGGGTGTTCGCATCCACGTTCTACCGCTTCACCGACAAGAGCATCGGAGCGGCGATCACGTCGTTCGCGAGGGCCAACGTCAAGGGCATAATCGAGGAGGTCGAGGCCGAGGGGATCCCGGTGATCTATTCGGACACCGACTCCGTCTTCATGCAGTCCCCGGAGCATACGCTGGAGGGCTCGGTGGAGTTCGGCAACAGGATGGCCGAGAGGTACTCCCGCGACGGCGGGACCCTGGAGTTCGAGAAGCTCCTCGAGCCGATGTTCACCCACGGCATGAAGAAGAGGTACGTGGGGAGGATCGTGTGGCCCGAGGTGCAGGACAACCTGCTGATCAGGGGATACGAGGTCAGGAGGTCCGACTCGTTCGACCTGCAGAGCGACATGCTAACGAGGCTGTTCGAGTTGATCCTCGACGACAGGATGGACGAGGCGCTGTCCTACGTGAAGACCACTATACAGGAGGTCAAGTCCGGCAAGGTCGCCCCGGAGAGGCTGGTGATCTCCAAGACCTGCAGGGGCCTCGACGCCTACGCCAACCCGGACAGCATGGCCAACGTGCAGGCGGCGAAGAAGCTCATCGAGCGCGGGTACGAGTTCATCCCCGGCATGAAGGTGTCGTGGGTGGTCACCAATTCGACGTCGACCCCGCAGCAGGTGGAGCCGTTCGTCAGCGGCGTCCCGCTGGAGGCCGTCCCCGACTACAAGTACTACGTCAAGAGGCTGGCGGAGACAGCATCGAGGATCACCGAGGTGCTGGGGTGGACCGAGAAGGACCTCATGATGGGGAGCCAGCAGGCCACCCTGTTCGGCGGCAACTTCGGAACGTCCGACGACGATCCCAAGGGCGGCGCCAGCAAGATGCCGCAGCCCAAGCCCAAGCCCAAGGTCAAGAGCCTGGACGACTTCTTCCGACCGATGCGTTTTATCGGTGCATCGCCATACAGGTGGCAATGCCGAGGATATCGGAGATCGGCGAGCGCGCGCTCATAGAGGATTTCATGACCTTCATCCGCCCCGAGGGCCTCATCGGCCCGGGCGACGACGCAGCGGTGCTGGGGAAGGACACCGTGGTCACCACGGACATCGTCACCTTCGACAGGCACTTCCCGGCGGGCATGTCATACGAGCAGTTCGGATGGTACGCCGCCGCGGTCAACTTCAGCGACCTGGCCGCCATGGGCGCCAGGCCCACGGGGTTCCTCGCAGCCTTAGCCCTCCCGCCGGACCTGGAGGCCCAGGCCGCCTACGACATCATGAGCGGCATCGACCAGTGCTGCGAATTCTGCGGAACCGGCATAGCCGGAGGGGACACCAAGTTCGGATCCGGCATCGTCGCCGGGACGGCGATCGGGTCCATGGATGGCAGGAAGCCGATGACCCGCTCGGGAGCCAACCCCGGGGACATCGTGGCCGTCACGGGGCCCATAGGCGGGCCGGCGGCCGGGTTCCTCTCGCTGGAGCTCGGGGTCGAGCTTGAGGATGCGAGGCAGTCCCTGTACGTCCCCGTCCCGAGGGTCGCGGAGGGAATGGCCCTGGCCTCGTCCGGGGTGGTCACATCGTGCATGGACCTCTCCGACGGCCTGGGCACCGCGCTCAACGGGATATGCTCGCACTCGCATGTCGGCATAGATGTTGAATTCGATTTCATACCACGCGGGGAAGGCGTCGAGGAGATGGCGCAGGCCTCCGGAAGGGACGTCCAGGACCTCCTGCTATACTGGGGAGGGGAGTACGAGCTCCTCTTCACCGCGGACAAGGACAGGTTCAGGAAGCTGTACGAGATGGAGGTGGAGTTCAGCATAATTGGGATGGTCCACGACGGCGACCATCCGGACCTTATACGGGAAGGCTCCAGGAGCAGGATCGGACATGGCAGCTACTAACGGCGAACGCGTCGAGGCGCGCTACTACGAGCGCCAGGGAGACTTCTACAAGTGCCTCCTCTGCCCCCACGGCTGCCTCCTCAAGCCTGGCGACTTCGGCCGCTGCGGGGCCCGCAGGGCCGACGAGGACATGCTCGTGGCCTACTCCTACGGGAAGGTGTCGTCGCTGTGCGTCGACCCCGTGGAGAAGAAGCCGCTATTCCACTACCGCCCCGGGTCGAGGTGCTTCTCGGTCGGCGGGATCGGATGCAACATGCGCTGCAAGCACTGCCAGAACTACGCCATATCCATGCTCCCCTCCGGGAAGAAGCGCACCACCTACGAGGACCCGTGGGACCTGGTGTCGATGTGCAGGGGCGAGGGCATGGACTGCATCGCCTTCACATACAACGAGCCGGCCATCTGGTTCGAGTACATCATGGACGTCCTGGAGAGGGATGCCGCGCTGGACCTGATCCTGGTGACGAACGGCTACATCAACGAGGAGCCCCTGAGAGAGCTCTGCACCATCGCCGACGCGGTCAACATGGACGTCAAGGGCTTCACCGACGCATTCTACATGCAGGTGTGCGGAGCGCACCTGGCCCCGGTCCTGAGGTCCGCGGAGATCGTCCACGAGGAGGGCGTCCACCTGGAGCTCACCTATCTGGTCATCCCGGGCTACAACGACTCCGACGACGAGATCCGCGCGTTCTGCGAGTGGGTCAGGGACCACCTGTCGGAGGACGTCCCGGTGCATTTCAGCAGGTTCCACCCCGACAACGAGATGATGGATGTGGCCTGGACCCCGGTGGAGACGGTCATGCACTGCAGGGACATCGGCATGGAGGCGGGCCTGCACTACGTCTACGTGGGCAACACGCTGATCGAGGGCGCAGACGACACCGTCTGCCCCGAGTGCGGCGAGGTGGTCATAGAGAGGCTCGGGTACCTCGTGGACATCACCGGCCTCGACGGCTCCAGATGCTCGAAGTGCGGCCACGAGATGAACATCGTGCCAGAGGAGCGCAAGCGACCCCAGCGGGTCGCCGATGGCCAGGACCATCGCCAGCGACAGCGCCACTGGGACTATGAACGGTATCATGGGGATCATCCGGGTCTCCTCGCATCCGACGGCCTCCAGGCGGTCTATCGCCGAGGCATCGGTCCTCCCGACGTAGCGCACTTCCCCGTCGACGACGTCCTCGGCGGGCCATGCGAAGGCGCCCCTGGCCTCGGACACGGGCACCACCGATGTGGATGCCATTAGCCCCGCGGGACATCCTGTTCCGATGTTGCCGATGATGTTGCGAATACCGTATGGGATGCACATGGCCAGAGCGCAGAAGGCAACCGATAGGACAGGCAGCTGCGGAGGGGGCAGGAAGGTGCCGATGGCCGGCCATTCCGGCAGAGCCATCCCGATGCAGCACAGGCATTTGATATCCGCCCCGCCGATGCCCCTGATCGACACCAGGAGCATGCAGAGGAGGGGAGGGGCCGCGGCCGCGGGCATCGCCGAGGCCCAGGCGGATGCCATGCACAGGGCGGCAGAGGCGAACAGCACCGCCGCCCCCCGCACGCCGGTCAGGGCCGGGGAGAGCATGTACGCCGCCAGCAGGACGTCCCCGGCCAGGAGCAGCAGAGCGCCCGCCGCCCCGCCCCCGTCCCATGCCATGGCGGATGCAAGGGGGACGGTCAGGGCCGCCATGAGGGTCCAATGAACGTCGGGAACCCTCCGGGTGCGCCGATCCCGGATCGCCGCGGAAGCCACCACTGCCAATGCTACAATCGCCGATATTTCTGGGAGTCCGAGGGTCATCGGCACTACGAGCGCCCACGTCTTTATTATATAATCTAAGCATTCAGCATTTTATGGAGCGTAGAGTGGCCCTGTCCGTCCTATTAGTCGCGGTGTTTCTGGCGATGGTCGTCCCCATCGGCGAGGCGGACGGAGCCGTGAGCGGAGACGATATCTCGGTCACGCTCACCAGCGAATACACGACGGGCGCCGTGACTGATACGGAGATCGAGGTCAACACCGACGTCTCCGTGAAGAACGGCCAGAGCATGACTATCTACGCCTTCATAGACAACGAATCGGATTCCTACCTGAGCGTAACCCCCATCAAGGAGATCTCATCCCACGGGGTGAAGGTCACCACCGTGGTGGACAACCAGATCATAGGGCCGGTGGGCGACACCAAGTACGGCCACATCAGCACGGCCAAGATCACCGTCTCCATCGACAACTACATCGACACCAAGCACGAGGACATGACCTCCGTCATCACCGTCAGGGATACGGCCGAGTCGGGAGAGTCCGCCGTCGCCATCATCATCATCATGGACATCACCGTCAACGATTCCTTCGGCGGCGACGGGATGTACAACAAGTTCATGGGGGTCATCCCGAACACCCTGCCGTCCCCGCTGGACAACGTATGGGTCACGGTGGTGGTGACCATGGTCATCTGGCTCCTCCTGACCTATGTCGTCGTGATGGTGATTGTCCCCATAATGGCCCGCATCGTCGGCTTCAGGAAGACCGCGGAGGAGAAGGCCGCCCTCAAGAGCGGCCTGACGAAGACCGTGTTCGTCCTCATGATGATAGTGGCGCTCAACCAGTGCTTCATCATCGCCGGTGCGTCCTCCAACCTGCTGCACATCCTGCAGATGCTGAGCACGCCCACGGCGGTCCTCGTCCTGTCGTACATCATATGGCAGATCTACATGTTCCTCATCTCCGCCTTCATCAACGGCATCCATTACACCACCGAGGTGGAGGGAGTGGACAACTCCCTGATCCCGCTGTTCAAGATGCTGGGCAAGCTGGTCATCGCCGTGGGCGCCACGGCAGCCATACTCGCGTCCTTCGGAGTGGACCTCGGAGGCATCCTGGTCAGCGCCGGAGTGGTGTCCCTGGGAATCACCCTGGGCGCGCAGAACACCCTCAACCAGTTCTTCAGCGGCATGGTCCTCCTGTCCACCCGTCCGTTCAAGAAGGGCGACTACGTGAAGATCAACGGCGAGGTGTACATTGTCCAGAAGGTCAGGATCATGTTCACCGAGTTCAGGAACTGGGCCAAGGACCAGATCATCACCATGCCCAACAACGTCGTCACCGGCGCCACCATGGTCAACCTGACGAGGGACAGCAAGAACACCGTCATCTACGTGTACATGGAGGTCGCGTACAACGCCAATCTCTCGCTTGCCAAGGAGCTCATGATCAAGGCCGCCAAGATGCACCCGCACGTGGTCACGGAGGGCGACGTCTACATGCCCAACACCAGGCTCACGCAGTTCATGGACTCCGGGATCGAGTACAGGCTCGGCTGCACGGTGGACGACTTCGACAACAGCGCCTCCTACGCCGGCCAGCTCAGGGAGATCATCTTCAAGCTGTTCAAGGACAACGACATCGAGATCCCCTACAACAGGCTGGAGGTCACCCTCCTGCCCTGCGACGGTCAGAGGAGACCGGGCGACACCGTCGAGCGATATTCTGCGGATTCCGCAGTGGGGATGGCCTGCAGAGTCGTGTGAGGCATCCCGAGGAACGGATTCCATAGCTCCGACAACGAAATCCCACAATATATATAGGGCTTGGATATAGCGCAAACATAGCCTTACAGGCAGGATGCGCACCATGATAGACAACCTCGACAAGAAGATCATCGAGATCCTCAAGAAGGACTCGAGATGCCCCTTCGTGGAGATCGCCAACCTGCTCGGGGTCTCGGAGGGGACTGTCCGCAGCAGGGTGCACAGGATGACCGAGGAGGGAATCATCCGCGGGTTCACGATCAAGACGAGCTCCAGGAACGTGAAGGCCCTCGTCGAGATCAGGATCGACGTCAACACCGACACCCAGGACATAGCCCGGGAGCTGGCCGGATACGAGGGAGTGACGGAGGTCTTCGAGGTCACCGGCGACCAGGACATAATAGCCATTGTGGATGTGGAGTCATCGCAGATGCTCAACGACATAATCGAGCGCGTCAGGCGCTACGACAACATCCTCAGCACGCGCACCCGCCTTATCCTGAAGGAACATTTCGGAGATGCATGACATGAAGTTCGCAGGAACTGGAACTGCAATAGTGACCCCCTTCTGCAAGGACGGGGTCGATGAGGAGGCTCTCAGGAGGCTCGTCCGCTTCCAGGAGGACAACGGGGTCGATTTCCTCGTCCCGTGCGGGTCCACCGGGGAATCGGCGATGATGTCCTACGAGGAGCACGTGAGAGTCATCAAGATCGTGGTCGACGAGGCCAAGAGGGCGAAGATCCTGGCGGGAGCCGGGAGCAACAATACCTCCGAGGCCGTGTACCTGAGCAAGGAGGCCCAGGACATGGGGGCGGACGGGGTGCTCTCCATCTCGCCCTACTACGTCAAGCCCACACAGGAGGGCATATACAGGCACTACGCCGCCATCGAGTCCGCCGTTGACATCCCTGTCATCGTGTACAACATCCCTGGCAGGACCGGGTCCAACGTCGGCGTGGACACGCTGATGAGGCTCGCGGAGCTCGACGGCATCGCCGGCGTGAAGGAGGCCAGCGGCAACATGGGGCAGATCCAGCAGATCCTCGCCCGCAGGCCGGAGGGATTCTCCGTCCTCAGCGGCGACGACGCGCTCACCCTCTCGCTCATGTGTCAGGGCGCCGACGGCGTCATATCCGTGGCATCCAACTGCTGCCCCGGGCTGGTATCCGACATGGTGAGGTCCGCCGCCAGCGGCGACGTGGAGCTCGCCCGCTCCATCCAGTCCAAGCTGCTCCCCCTGTTCGGCGCGCTGTTCTGCGAAACCAACCCCATACCCATCAAGTACATCATGGGCCGCATGGGGTACGGCGACGGGATGCCCAGGCTCCCGCTGACGCCCCTGTCCGACAGCGGCAGGAAGATCGTGGACCCCATCCTGGAGTCCCTCGGCATTTGAAGGTGCGAAGATGATCACAGTCATGAAGTTCGGCGGGACCAGCGTGGGCTCCGCGGAGGCCCTCAGGAGGGTCGCGAATATCGTAGTGAACACCGAGGGCGACAAGGTCGTCGTCGTATCCGCCATGTCCGGGGTCACCAACTTCCTCGTGGCGCTGGTGGACGAGTCCGGCAGCGACATCTCCGTCGTCCTGGAATCGTTTAGGCACAAGCACCTGGCCGAGGCCAGGCAGATCATGGACGAGGGATCCCCGCTGTACGAGGAGTTCCTCGCCGAGTTCGACAGGCGCATGAAGTCCATGGAGGCCGCCATCTCCTCCGACCGCGCGAACCCCTACTACAGGGACCTCGTGGTCTCCCAGGGCGAGAGGTTCTCCTCCCTCATGCTGTCGTTCCTCCTCAGGTCCATGGGCCACAAGTCCGAGGCCCTCACATCCGAGGATGCCGGGATCTACGCCGTCGGCAACCCCATGTCCGGCTCCGCGGACCTGTCCAGGACGTCCCTCGGCATGACCCTCAACGTCAAGCCCCTGCTGTCCGAGGGCATCATCCCGATCATCACCGGGTTCTACGGCATGAACGACAACGGCGCCCCGCTGACATTCGGCAGGGGAGGCTCCGACTACTCCGCCGCCGTGGTGGCCAACGCCATCGACGCCAACATGCTCGAGATCTGGACCGACGTGGACGGCTTCATGTCCTCCGATCCCAGGATCATCCCCGGCGCCGTGAAGATCGACGAGATGAACTTCGGCGAGGCCGCCGAGCTCGCGTACTTTGGCGCCAAGGTCCTGCACCCCAGGACCATCGAGCCCGTCAGGGTCAAGCACATCCCGCTCAAGGTGAGGAACTCCTTCAAGCCGGAGGAGCCCGGGACCCTGATCCACCACCTCAGGAAGCCCAAGGGAGACCTGCTCAGGTCCGTCGCCACCAAGACCGACCTGTCCATCATCACCATCAGCTCCGCGGAGATCGCCTACAGGCCCGCCATGGTCGCCAAGATCGTGGAGAAGATCGCCGAGATCGATGTGATCATCTACTCCATATCCACCTCCCTCTCCACCGTCGCCTTCCTGGTGCACAACACCGATGTGAAGGACACCCTGAGGCAGCTCAACGGCCTCGGCGGCGCGGACATCGAGAGGATAGACGTGAAGAACAACGTGGCGCTGGTCTGCGCCGTGGGCGACAACCTGCTCTCCAAGTGCGGCGTGTCCGGGGACATCTTCGGCGCCGTCAAGGAGGCGGGCGCCAACGTGGAGATGATCTCCGAGGGAGCCTCCGAGGTGTCCCTCAACTTCGTCGTCCCCATGGGCAAGGTCGTGGACGTCGTCAGGCTGCTGCATGACAGGTACATTGGAGTGGGTCAGCGATGATGCGCGAGTTCGAGACCAAGGACGGCAACATGATGATCGGCGGCGTCTCCGCACCGGAGATCGCCAGGGAGTTCGGGACCCCAGTCTACGTCGTGGACGAGGCCCGCATAAGGGAGAACTACCGCAAGGTGTACGAGGCCTACTCCAGGTACATGGACACCAGGATACACTACGCCTGCAAGGCGAACACCAGCCTGGCCGTGCTCAGGATCCTCGAGCAGGAGGGCTCCGGCATCGATGCCGTCTCCATCGGCGAGGTCAGGACCTGCCTCAAGGCGGGGTTCACGCCGGACAGGATCATGTACACCGGCGTCAACGTCAGCAACAGGGAGCTCAGGGAGGTCGCCGAGACCGGCGTCATGATCAACCTGGACTCGGTCTCCGAGATGGAGAGGCTGGCGGAGATCTCCCCCGGCCACAAGATCTCATTCAGGATAACGCCCAACGTGGGCTCCGGCCACAGCGCCAAGGTCATCACCGGATCCAAGGGCGCCAAGTTCGGGATCCCCCTGGACCAGGTCATCAGCACCTACGCCAGGGCCAAGGACCTGGGGTTCGACATCAAGGGGATCCATGCGCACATCGGCTCCGGCGGGCAGTCCGTCGAGCCCTTCATGGACATGGTCGAGGTCCTCATCAACCTGACCAACGAGATCGCCGAGCTGGGCATCGACCTGGAGTTCATCGACATCGGCGGCGGCATCGGGGTCCCGTACAAGCCGCAGGAGGAGGAGATGGACGTCGGCGAGATGGCCATGAACCTCACGGACATGATCCTGGAGGAGACCGACGTCAAGACCATAGTCCTCGAGCCCGGCAGGTACATCGTGTGCGATGCGGTGGTGCTCCTGGCGACGGTCAACGACATCAAGGACACCGGGGTCAAGACCTACATCGGGACCGATGCGGGATTCAACACCCTGATCCGCCCCGCGATGTACGACTCATACCACCATGTGGCCATCGCCAACAGGATGGGCAAGGCGTGCACCAGGAAGTACGACGTCGTCGGCCCCATCTGCGAGTCCGGCGACTACATCGCCCACGACAGGGTCCTCCCCGACCCGCAGGAGGGCGACATCCTGGCGGTCTACAACGCCGGGGCCTACGGCTTCTCCATGAGCAGCAACTACAACTCCCGCCCCCTGTGCGCGGAGGTGCTGGTCAACGACGGCCAGGCGGAGCTCATCCGCGAGGCCGAGTCCATCGAGGAGATGTGGAGGCACCAGATCGTCCCCAAGAGGCTGCAGCGATGAGGTTCTGGAAGTACCAGGGCATCGGCAACGACTTCGTCCTCGTGGACGGCATCACCCAGCATCTGGAGATAGACCCGGAGTGGTGCCGGAGGGTCTGCGACCGCCACTACGGCATCGGCGCGGACGGCGTGCTCTACCTCCTCCCCGGAGAGGGCACCGACGTCACCATGAGGATCATCAACGCCGACGGGAGCGAGGCGGAGATGTGCGGCAACGGCATCAGGTGCCTCGCCAAGCACGCCCGCGACTTCGGCTTCGTGAAGGGCGACGTGTTCACCGTCCACACCCTCAGGGGAGACCTCGAGGCGACGGTGTCCCTGGAGGGAGGGAAGGTCGCCGCGGTCAGGATCAACATGGGAGCCCCCATCCTGGAGGGCAGGGAGGTCCCCGTCGACTTCGACGGCAGGTTCATCGACCAGCCCTTCGAGGCCATGGGAGTCAGGTTCAGGGCGAACGCCGTCTCCATGGGCAACCCCCACTTCATCACCTTCGACCCGCTCACCGAGGAGCAGGTCAGGGCGCTGGGGCCGGTCCTGGAGGCGCATCCGTTCTTCCCCCGCAAGACCAACGTGGAGTTCTGCAGGGTCGAGGACGGGAAGATTCATATAACGGTTTACGAGAGGGGGGCCGCATGGACCCTGGCCTGCGGGACAGGGGCATGCGCCACCACCACGGCCGCGGCGCTCAACGGGCTGGTCCCGTTCGGGAAGCCGGTGGACGTGGAGCTCCCCGGGGGATGGCTGAGGATCACGGTTGACCCGGACCTCGGATACGTCCTCATGGAGGGACCCGCGGAGCTCGTCTTCGAGGGAGAAATAGAGGGATACTGATGACAACATTCGAGCAGGCAGACAGATTGAAGGCGATCCCGCCGTACCTCTTCGTCAGGCTGGAGGAGCTCTCCCGCGAGAAGAAGGCGGCAGGATGGGACATGGTCGACTTCGGGATCGGCGACCCCGACCTCCCCACCCCCGGCATCATCGTCGAGGAGATGGCGAAGCAGGCGTGCGTCAACGAGAACCAGAAGTACTCGTCCTCCGCGGGCGAGAGGGACCTCCGCGTGGCGGTCGCCAAGTGGTACGAGAAGAGGTTCGGCCTGGACATCGACCCGGACACCCAGGTGTGCGTCACCATCGGATCCAAGGAGGCCATATTCAACATCGCCCAGGCGTTCGTGAACTGCGGCGAGACCATCATCGCCCCGTCGCCCGGTTACCCCGTGTACTCCGGAGCGTCCACCCTGTTCAACGAGGCCAAGTGCGTCAAGGTCCCCCTGAGGGCCGAGAAGGACTGGCTGCTGGACGTCGACGAGTGCCCCGAGGGCGCGAAGATGCTCTACCTGAACTACCCGAACAACCCCACCGGCGCCACCTGCGACGTCGCGTACCTCAAGAAGGTCTACGACTGGTGCAAGGCCAACGGCACCATCCTCTGCTACGACAACGCGTACTCCGAGATGTGCTACGACGGCTACCAGGCGCCCTCCGCGCTGCAGGCCGGCCCCGACTGCATCGAGTTCGGATCGTTCTCCAAGACGTTCAACATGACCGGCTTCAGGCTGGGATACGCGGTCGGCCACCCCGACCTGATAGCCGGCCTGAAGAAGTGCAAGGGGCAGATCGACTCCGGCGCCCCCATCTTCATCCAGAAGGCCGCCATCAAGGCCCTGGAGCTGTACGGCGACGACGGCAAGCTGCCCAAGATCATCGCAGACAACATGGCCGTCTACGCCGAGAGGCGCAAGGTCCTGGTCGACGGGCTGAAGAAGCTCGGCTACAAGGTCAACATGCCCAAGGGCACCTTCTACGTCTGGTTCGACTGCGGCGAGGACTCCTTCGAGTTCACCAAGAAGATGGTGGACCTGGGGATCATCGTCACCCCCGGCACCGGCTTCGGCGAGAGCGCCGAGGGCTACATCCGCATGACCGTCACCGAGCCCGTCGAGAGGATCAGGCTGGCGCTCGAGAGGATGGAGCGCGGGAGCTACCAGTAAACACTTCCAGGGGCCTCCGGGCCCCTTTACCATCTTTTATTATCTCGCTAGGCATACACGATGGCATGCCCGGTTCCATCGTCCTCAAGGTCGCAATGGCGCAGCGCCAGTCGGAGGCCGGGTTCGGGCGCGCCAGGGTCGATTCGGACACCAGGCGCGCTCTGGGATTGTCGTTGGGCGACACCATCATGATCGAGGGCAAGCGCCCGGTCGTCGCCAAGGTATTCAAATGTTCCATCGAGGACGAGGGGCAGGGCCTGATACGCATAGACGGCCTGACCAGGACAAACGCTGGCGTCAGCGTCGACGAGAACGTCACCGTCTCCAGATGCGAGCCCCAGCCCGCCAGGAAGGTAGTGCTCGCTCCCAACATCCCCGAGGGGAAGAGGATCGAGTTCGACAAGGAGTTCGAGAGCGTATTCCGCAACGGGCTGATCGGCAGGCCGCTGATCGCAGGCACGGACATCATCGTCCCCAACATCGCCCTCATGGGCAACAGGTCCACCTTCGCCGTCGTCTCCACGTCCCCGCAGGGGCCGGTGGTCGTCGGCGAGGACACGGACATCACGGTCAAGGACTCCCCGCAGGAGAAGTCCAAGGCGAGCCCAGGGGGGAAGAGGGTCACCTACGACGACGTGGGCGGCCTGGATGACGAGCTCCGCCGCATCAGGGAGATCATAGAGCTGCCGCTGAAGCATCCGGAGCTGTTCGACAGGCTCGGGATATCCGCGCCCAGGGGCGTGCTGCTGTACGGCCCTCCGGGCACCGGGAAGACCCTCATCGCAGAGGCGGTGGCAAACGAGTCCGGCGCATCCATGTACTCGATCCGCGGGCCGGAGATCATGGGCAAGTACTACGGGGAGAGCGAGGAGCGCCTCAGGGACATGTTCGCCGAGGCCGCGGAGAACGCCCCCAGCATAATCTTCCTGGACGAGATAGATTCCATCGCCCCGCAGAGGGACGCCGCCCCCGGCGAGGTGGAGAGGAGGGTCGTGGCGCAGCTGCTGACCCTCATGGACGGCATGGGCGACCGCGGCAACGTCATCGTCATCGGCGCGACCAACCGCGAGGACTCCATCGACCCGGCGCTGAGGCGCCCGGGCAGGTTCGACAGGGAGATAGAGATAGGAGTCCCGGGGAGGAAGGCCAGGCTAGACATCCTGAGCGTCCACGCCCGCGAGATGCCCATGACAGAGGACGTCTCCCTGGAGCAGCTCGCATCCATAACGCAGGGCTTCGTCGGCGCGGACCTCGCAGCATTGTGCAGGGAGGCCGCCATGAAGTGCCTGGGCAAGCGCATGGGCTCCCTGGATCTGGACAAACCAGTCCCGCCGCAGGTGCTGGAGGCGATGAAGGTCACCATGGACGACTTCATGGACGCGCTCGGGGAGATAGAGCCCAGCGGCATGAGGGAGGTCACAGTCGAGATCCCCAAGGTCACCTGGGGGGACATAGGCGGCCTGGACTCCGTGAGGTCGAGGCTGGACGAGGTCATAGCGACGGAGGACGGCAACGAGGCCTTCGACAGGCTCGGCATCAAGCCCGGCAAGGGGATACTCCTGTACGGTCCCCCGGGCACCGGGAAGACCCTCATCGCCAAAGCTGTCGCCAATGCCGCCGGGTGCAACTTCATCACCGTGAACGGGCCGGAGATCGCCAGCAAGTGGCTGGGCGAGAGCGAGAGGGCCGTCCGCCAGATATTCAAGAGGGCGAAGCAGCTCTCTCCGTGCATCATCTTCTTCGACGAGATCGACTCAATCGCTCCCATCCGCGGGTCCGGGGACAGCCAGGCCTGGGAGAGGGTGGTGGCGCAGATCCTGACATCCATAGACGGGGTGGAGAACCTCAAGGGGGTGACGGTCATGGCCGCCACCAACCGCCCGGACATGGTGGATCCCGCCCTGCTGAGGCCGGGCAGGCTGGACACGATGATCCTCGTGGGAAGGCCAGACCAGGCGTCCCGCAGGGCCATCCTCGGCATCCACACCAGGGACATGCCGCTCAGCGGCGTGGACCTCGATGCCCTCGCAGCGATGACCGACGGATACGTCGGCGCTGACCTGGCGATGGTCTGCAGGGAGGCGGGGCTGTCGGCGTACAGGGAGGACCCGAACGCGAAGGAGGTGTCCATGAGGCACTTCGAGCAGGCGGTCCGCAGCATCCCGCCGTCCGTGGACGACACGGCGTTCCAGTTCTACGAGAAGGTCGGCAGGGAGGCCAAGAAGCGCAGGACCTCTTGGGACTCGCCGCAGTTCTACGGACGAGCGGATAACTATATACCCCATACGGGTATCATCCCCTCATGATAACAGCGATCCGCAACGCATGGATCGTCACCCAGGACGCTTCCCGCAGGGTAATCCGCGGGGATGTGGTCGTGGACGGCGAGAGAATCGTATCCGTCGGCCCCGAGTACAAGGGGACCGCCGACAGGGAGATCGACGCCACCGGCGACATCGTCATGCCGGGGATGATCAACACCCATACGCACGTCGCCATGACCGTGATGAAGGGGGTCGTGGACGACATGACTTTCCCGGACTTCCTGGACAACGTATTCAGGATCGATTCCGACAGGACCGACTACGACCTCGACATCGGGACCAAGCTGGGCTGCATCGAGATGATGCGCGGCGGGACCACCACCTTCATGGACCTCTACTACTCGGAGGATGTCATAGCCGAGGCCGTCAAGAAGGCCGGCATCCGCGGAGTCCTCTGCTGGTGCTGCCTGGACGAGGACAAGACCACCCAGAACGGCAACCCCGTCCAGAACTGCAAGGGCTTCCACGCAAGGTACAAGGGCCAGAGGAAGATCGTGCCCGGAGTCGGCCTCCAGGGCGTCTACGTCTGCAACGAGGAGACCTGCGTCCAGGCCAAGGAGTTCTCCGATTCCGTCGGGGCCCCCATGAACTTCCACCTCTCCGAGACCAGGGGCGAGGTCAACGACCACAAGAAGAAGACCGGCATGAGGCCCGGCGAGTGGCTTTCCGAGATCGGGGTATTCGGCCCCCGCGGCGTCGCTGCGCACTCCGCGTGGCTCACCCAGCGCGAGGTCAGGCTCATGGGCGATGCCGGCATGTCCATCTCGTCCTGCCCCGTGTCCAACATGAAGCTCGCCACCGGCGGGGTCGCCCCTGTCCCCGAGTTCCTGGCCAACGGCGTCAACGTATCGTTCGGCACCGACGGGAGCACCACCAACAACTCCCTGGACATGTTCGCAGAGATGAAGAGCCTGGGGCTGCTCCAGAAGGCCAGCAGGTGGGATCCCACCGTGTGCAACGCCCAGCAGCTCCTGGACTTCGCCACCATCAACGGTGCGAAGGCCATCGGCATGCAGGACTCCCTCGGCTCCATCGAGCCCGGCAAGTACGCGGACATCGTGATCCTCAGTGGCAGGTCCCCCAACCTCAGGCCGCTGGTCCCCGAGAACATCATCGCCAACATCGCCTACTCGGCCAACAGCCTCAACGTGAGGACCGTGCTCTGCCAGGGCGATGTCGTCGTGGACGACGGCCGCGTGGCCACCCTGGACGTGGACGATGTCATGGACAGGTCCGAGGACGTCTGGAGGAGCCTCTGCCAGAGGCGATCGGAATTCCCTCTTCCCCTCGGGGATGAAGACTTCGATCTCGGAGTCCCACTCCCCCTCAGGATTCGGTTCCTTCACCTTCACGGGCACCGAATGGGCGGCCGGCTTCTCCGCCGGCGCCTCCTCAACCTTCTCCCCATCCTTATCCGGGGCGCTGCCCCCGTCGCTGGCGAAGTCGTCCATGTCGTAGACGTCCATGTCGCCGGCCTCCTTCTTGTTGTGGATGTTGAACCAGAATGACAGGACCAGGATGAGGGCGGCGATGGCGAACATCAGGGTCTGCTCCCAGATCCCAAGCGGGTTCGGGACGACCGTGATGATTAGTAGGACTATGACGAACGCCAGGACGTAGGAGTTGAGCTCCAGGAACATCTGGTAGATCTTGGAGGGGTCCAGGCGCCCGCGCCTCCCGTTGGACATGTACCTGCTGCTCCTGACCACGACCTCGTCCAGGAACTTGACGTTGGTGACGACCATGTGGGCCGGCACCAGCTGGACCAGGAAGTTGATGGTCATCAGGATCATGTCCCAAAGGAGCTCGCTGGACCCGGTCTCGGCGGCAAGCCACTTGGCTGCCGGGCCGACCCCGAGGAAGAAGATGATCTGGATGATGATTATGGCGAGGATGTCGATGTACGCCAGCGCCATGGTCCTCCTGACGGCCCTCCTGGACTTCTTGGTGGCATCGGACATCTTGGCGTAGATGTTGTCCCTCCTGGCGAGCGTGCGGTCGCAGAAGCGCTTGATGCCATCCGGGCACTTCTCCGTGCTCTTGTCCCAGAACTTCTCCGCGAACTTCGCGGCGATGGGCAGGATGACCATGGACAGCAGCGCCGTCTCCACGATGGAGGTGTACAGCGATGCGGATATGACGCCGTACTCGAGCGCAGACTTGGATATGATGAATGCGAACTCCCCCATGACGGCCAGGCTGACGGCGGAGAGGAACGCGTTCTTCCCCTTCTCGTTGGCCACTATGTAGCCGATGAACACGCCGGAGACCATCAGCACGACGAATATGACGTACAGCAGGGCGCTGGTCCCGAGGTTGTCGATCAGGTCGCCCGCGGTGATCTCCATCCCCACGGAGATGAAGAACATGGCCATGAAGAGGCTCTCCATCGGCTCTATGCTGCGATGTATCTCCTGACTCTTCCTGGTGGATGCGACCATCATCCCCGCCAGGAACGCCCCGATAGCCATGGACAGGCCGACGTACACGGACAGCAGCGCCATGGTGAAAGTGAATCCGAGGATGGAGACCATCACCACCTCATGGGACACGTTGTCCGCCAGCCAGTTTATGGCGGGCGGTATCAGGCGCAGCCCCACGAAGATGCTGAGGCCCATGAACACTATGATGCTCAGGATCATGATGATCAGGCCGTTGGCATCCATCTCGCTCCCGGCCATCATAGGCGAGAGGATGGACAGCAGCACGACCTGGGCGATGTCCTCGACGATGAGCACCAGGATCAGCATCTCCTTGTGGTCGCGGTCCAGGATGTTCGTGGACCTCTGGACGGCCAGAACCACGGCGGTGCTCGAGCCGGACATGATGGCGCCCAATGCAAGGGATTCGACCATCCCGAAGCCCATGAGGGTGCCCGCGATGTAGCCCCCGGTGAGGATCATCGGGATCTGGACCATTCCGACCATTATGGCGAATGTTCCTTGCTTGCGCAGTTTCTTCAGATTGATCTCGACTCCGATGCAGAACATCATCATGATCAATCCCATGTCGGCCAGGATGCTGATGATGAACTCCGACTCTTCGGTGACCTCCCACACGGTGGTGAGGATTATTCCTGCGGAAAGATAGCCGATCAGAGGGGGGAGGCGGATCTTGTTGAAAAGCACGGAGCACACTGCAGCAACCGTCGTGAAAGCCGTCAGGTTGATCAGCAGTAAGAATTCGTCCATGCCTATCCATTCTATTATCGCGTTTCAACATTAAAATAGGTTCGTAAGCGGGCAGTTTTCAAGATGAAAATCTTCCTGCTGGCACCTTTGCCATCGGCACTGTTCGGAGCCTTCTCGCTCCGACGGTTCCGGGGCGGCCTTCGGGGACGTCGGGACGAGCAGTTCCGTGAGCCTCCCGAAGCGGTCCAGATACTGGCGGGCGATTATCCCGACGCATGCTACGCTGATTAGCGTGCCCTCCCTGACGCCGCCCAGGGTGCCCAGGCAGGCCAGGCTTATCGCCGCTGCGATGACCACCAATGTGAGGTCATGGGACACTCTGACCCTGGCGTACTCCCAGCGAAGTTTCATCTTCAGAGCGTACACCACGCCGTCCCCGGGCACCATGACCACGTCGGCCACCAGCTGGAGGTACACGCCCAGGGCCAGGACGAAGCATCCGATGACGACGGAGAGCACCCTCGCGTAGTACTCTACCGGCTCGTACCAGGACATCACCATCATGGCGAAGTCCACGAAGTACCCGAACACGAAGCATATGACGACCTGCAGAAGCAGGTTGAACTTGTCGGCCTCCTTCCCCAGGATGACCAGCTGCAGGGCGACCTGCAGGAGGCTGAACATCAGGGTGAACGTCCCGAACGATACCCCATCGAAGATCAGCGACAGGCTGTACGGTATGGAGGTGATGGGCGAGGTCCCGAGGTCCCCTTTGGTTATGATGGCGATCCCGAACGTTATGGTGATCAGGCCCATGAAGAAGACGCAGTACCTGCGGGCGAGATGGTCCTTCGTGCTCTTCGCCTCCGATCCATTCGGTTCCCGGACCCGGATATGGCATCTGCAATCTCCGCGATCTCAGCCGGGCGCAGGTTCTCTATCCTGTCGTCCAGGTACGGGACGTCCATGCCCGGCTTGACCAGCCCGGCGGCCTTGAGGGAGGTCCCGATCTTCTTCCTGCGGTGGTCGAACGCCACCTTGGTGACCTTGAAGAACAGGTCCTCGTCGATGACGTCGAACGGGGCCTTCCTGGGGGTGATCCTCACGAGGGCGGAATCCACCTTCGGCTTCGGGTTGAAGCGGGATGCGGGGACGGTCTCCATGACCTCGCAGTCGGCGCGGTAGAAGAGCCCGACGGTCAGGCGGGAGTAGTCGGGGCTGCCGACGTCGGCGACCATGCGGTCCGCGAACTCCTTCTGGACCATGACGACGGCGGTCCTGAAGGAGCAGTCGAGCAGCTTGAATATGATGGGGGTGGAGACGCTGTAGGGCAGGTTGCTGACGAACACGTCGAACTCCGGGAACGGGACCTTCACGGCGTCGCCGTGGATGAGCTTGAGCCTGTCGCCGTAGGTCCTGGAGATGTAATCGGCCAGGATGTCGTCCAGTTCGATGCAGGTGAGGTCGTCGGTCTTCTCCAGCAGCCTCTCGGTGAGGATGCCCAGGCCGGGGCCCACCTCGAGGACGCGGTCCGTCCTCTGTATGCCGGCGTAGGAGATGTGCCGGTCGGCCACACGACCGTCGGTCAGGAAGTTCTGTCCCTTGGACTTCTTCGGGACGATGCCCGTCTCGGAGATCAGTTGGCCCGTTCCGGACATTTCACGAAAAGATAGCGCTTCCTCTCCTTGTCGGAGAGCTCCAGGTGGATGCGCGCCACGATGAGTTTCTCGGGGTTCTTGATCCCGGTTCTGGCGGAGAGGTCAGCGAAATCGGTGAAGGGCTGCTTCTTCCTCTCCTCGAGGACGGCCGCCATGTATTTCTTCCCGAGGCCCGGGAGCTCCTCCAGCAGGTGCTTGCGCATGCTGATGGGCTGGGCCTCGTTGAAGAAAGCTACGAACCTGTCCTGCTTGGACATGACGATCTCGGTCAGGGCGTAGTCCAGCTCGGCGACCGCGTTGTTGGTCAGGTCGTCGAAGTTGATGCGCCTCTTGACGTGGTCGATCATGTCGCGTTTGCCCGCGTCGTCCTTGCCGATGTACGTCCTGACGCCTATATCGACCATCACGCCTGCTTTGGGCACGAGCTCGAAGAGCTTGAACTCCTCGTCTCCGATAGCGTAGCACAGCGGCTCCTTCTTGCCGAAGCCGGCGCCCTGCGCCCCCTGGGGCAGGTAGTCTAGGATGTAAGCGTAGTCCTCCATCGGAAGGCCTCCTCAGATGTATTTCTCGACGATCGCGATGATGGCGTCGATCTTGTCGGGCTCGAGGTTGATCCTCTCCTTCTGGAAGATGGCGCGGACGTCCTCGGGGTACTGCGGAAGCATGTCCGCGATCTTGACCGCGATGGCGTCGGTGACGTCCTCCAGCTGGCTGACCTCCTCGATGATCTTCTGGGCTGATTCCAGCGGGATGGTGCTGACTGTCTGCGCGTGGTCCAGCGCCGCTTTCTGCGATGTGAGGAGCTCTCTCCTCTCGCTCTCTGCGGCGAGCAGGTCCCTTACTTCGGCAAGCGAAACGTAGCGCTCAGTCAAAGCGACGCACCTCAGCTGTCGTTGTTCCTGACGAGGTGCTCGGGGCGGGCGACGACCAGCTTGGTCTTGTTGCCGTCCTTGACGCTGACCTCGTAGGCGCTTCCCCTCTCGCCGACGACGACGCCGGTCTTCCCGTGGAACCTGGAGAACGGCATGCCCTTGTGGACGCTGGGGTCGATGATGATGTTGACCTTCTGGCCCTCCTCGAACGTCTGGAGGCCTTTGGTAATCGGCGACAGGCCGCGTGCCCTGACTTTCTTCTTGAGGACGTTGCGGGTCTTCGTCCTCGTTCCTCTGGATCTCTGCATGGATTATCCCTCGTGGTTCGTGATAGTTGATCGCCAACACGTCGAGCGTTTCGACGCGGCACTGGACCCCCAGAGCCTCTGAGAAGCTCGGTTCGGTCCTGCCCTCGTCTCCCGACACGAACTCCTTGACGTAGGTCCCCGAGTCGGTCTCCAGTTCGAGATCGAACGAGTCCTCGCCGATGGAGTCCGCCTTCACCCAGTGGATCCTCCTGTGGCGCACGAGGTCGGCACGTCTGTGCTCGACCCTGCGCGGAGTCCGCTGGTTTATGTCGGCGTCCTTGAACGATTGTGCCGCCCTAACTACTGCCTCTTTATTAACTTTGCCGTCTACCAACACGTGCACGCGATATACTTTATCAGAAGCGGCGGCCTTGTACCTCTCCACGGCCTCGCGCTTGACGAAGTGGAGGCTGTTGAAGGCGGCCATCTCGCCGGCGCTGGACCTCTCCTCGAGCTCGTCGAGGTCGATGAACCTGCGCACGGGGCGGCTTATCTCGAGGACGAACGGGCGGCCGTCCCCGAGCATCCTGGCATCTATGTCCTCGCGGCCCATGCCGTGGAAGAAGTGCTCCTCGCCGCCGGTCATCTCGAGGGCGATGTCCCCGATGATCTCCTGGACGGAGGTCTCGTACATCTTCCCCTTGCCGTGGCAGTAGTCGCATCCCTTCCCGTGGCACATCCTGCAGGGCCAGATGGTCTGGGGTATCTCCCTGCTGTACTTGTTGTACCTGCCGGCGATGAACAGGGGCGCGATGTCCAGCGTGACGTCGGCGAACCTGGTGTCCACCAGCGCCACGACCTCGGGCACCTTGAACTCCACCGGGCGGTTGATGAGGGGGAGCGCGGCCTTGCCGATCTCCCTGTTGAGCTCCCTGTTCAGGGACTCCGGGCTCTCAAGACCCAGATCCGCCCAGATCTGCTTCTCGCGGGCGGCTATCTCGGGCTCGACCTTGGAGCCCACCAGGAAGTTGTTGGACTCGACCGAGTTCACCGCCTCCGCGGCGGCCTCGGCGAACCTGTCCATGAGCTCGAAGACGTTCTCGCACAGGGGGCAGAAGTCCTCGGCGGGGAGGTCGTCCCCGTTCTCCCTGAGGGCATCGCGTATGATGCGGCCCCTGGCGTCGTTGGTCATCCCGCTGCCTATCTTGCCGAACATGCGGCCGAGGCAATGGTCGCAGAGGCCCATGGCTGCCAGCTGCTTCGCTTTATCGTAATTGTCCTGTATCCACTGCTCCATGGGGAACCCTCGCACGTCGAATCCCATCTCGGCGATCCTGAGGCGGGGCCTCTGGCTCTCGAGGTAGTGGTAGACCGTCGCATGCTCGCTGCCGTGCAGGATGAGCTCCACGGCGTGCTTGGCCACGGGCAGGCTTATCGAGTTCCCGATGAGGCCGACGGTGTTGCCGTAGATGATCATGTCGCAGCCGGTGAGGTCCTCGATGATCCTGCGGGTCTTGCCGTCCTTCCCTATGAGGCGGCCCCTGACCCTGTGGACGGCGCCCTCGCGGTCGCCGACGAAGTCCTTCAGGTCGACGATCTCCAGGTACTCGTCGTCATCGAAGAGCCTGGTGGCCTTCTCGGGGTTGAAACCCCTGCCGACGGCCCTGATGACGTCCATGATCTTGAGGGCCATGACGGGGTCCTCCAGCTCCACGTCGTCGTGGATGATGACGTCCCCCTCCTCGGTGTCGATGTCCAGCTTTATCCCGGAGATGTCCTGGAGCATCTTCTTGGTCTCCCCGTTCTTCCCTATGAGCGTGCCGACCCTGTCCTGCGGCACCTTGATGGTCCTCATTCCTCTTCCTCCTCTTCCTCGTCGTCGTCCTTCCCGTTGAGGGTCTCCTCCATGATCACCGCGTCGTCGATGACGTCCGCGCCGCGGTGCCTGAAGAACCTGTTGATGTTGCGGATGTCCCTCTCGAGGAGTTCCTTCGCGTTGTAATGGTCGGACGTCATCGCCTGGCCCACGTCGATCATTATGGGCTGGCCGTCCATCATCAGTATGTTGTATTCGCTGAGGTCGCCGTGCACCAGGTGCGCGTCCCTCCAGCCGTCTATTATGAATGAGACGACCTCGTCGTACGTGTCTGTGGGGTCGTCGAGCACCACGTCCTTGAGCTGCGGCGCCGGGCCGGTCTCGTCCCCGATGAACTCCATCAGGAGGCAGTTCTGGCTGAACGTTATGGGCTCCGGGACTGGTATCCCGGCCTCGCTGTAGCGGGCCAGGTTCTTGAACTCCTTGTTGACCCAAGCGTAGATCATCTTCCAGCGGTTCCCCACGACCCCCCTGAACCTGGGGTCGCCCTCGACGTACTTGGCCACCCTCTTGAAGGTGGAGGTCGAGGTCCTGAAGATCTTGAGGGCCATCGCCTCGCCGTCCTCGTCGGTGGCGTAGAAGACGTTGCCCTCCTTGCCGGTGGATATGGGGTACTGGACGGCGTCGATGTACCCGGACGTCATGAAGTCGTAGATGGTCATCAGGGTCTTCCTGTCGAAGACCTCCGCGTCCGTCTGGCGCTCGTCGCCGGTCTTGTTGGTCTTGAGGGCGTCCACATGCCTCTCAAGGTATGCGTAGGCCTCCTCGTACGAGGTCATGCGGGCACCGCTCAGAATATGTCAAGGTTCTTCGGGACCTTGTTCCTCTTGCTGAGGTTCACGGCCTGGGTCTTGGTGTACCTGAACTTGACGTCGCATTTGTCCGGCTGGAAATCCCAGACGGAGATGATCAGGAGGTCGCCCTCCCTTATCCACATCCTCTTCTTGATCTTCCCGGGGATGCGGCCGACGCGGGACACGCCGTCCTCGCACATGACCTTGATCTTCGATGCGCCCAGGAGCTGGTCGGCTATGCCGAACATCTCGTTCTCTTTGACATTGGGCAGGCGGACGCGGGTCACATCCTCGTCCGGGCTCTCCAGGGGTTCGTTGTCGCTCATTCTAATCCCTTTCCTATATAAGCTCCCATGTGCGGGGTATATATTAATATATTGGAGAGAGGGAACCGTCCAGCATGGCGCTCGGGTCGACCGTGCCGAGGCTGGCATATGATGGTGGAGTACGCCCACGGGGCGGTCCCTGCTGTCCGCATTATGCATGTGCCAGACATTGCAATCCATGGGCATATTCGATTCCACTGACGCTAGCGGGCGGACGAGGTTCGTACGATAGCGGTATATACCCCTACCCCGTACAGGGATAATAACACGATAGAACGGTCGGACGTATAAACCAACAGGTCCATGCCCGTTTTATAGGCAAGGTGCGCGAATGGAAAGGATACTCATGTCGCCCGTGGCGATCTCGCCGGGGAATAGGAAGGTCACGGTGTTCGGGGGAGGGCGCGTCGCCCTCCGCAAATGCCAGCATTTCGAGGGGTTCCACATCAAAGTGGTCGCCGGGGAGATCATGCCCGAGCTGGCGGAGCTCGCCGACGAAGCGGTCTGCGAGAACGTCGACCCCGCGACGGCGGCCGGCTACATGGAAGGCGCCGACATAGTCGTAGCGGCCACGGCCGACCACGAACTGAACAACGCCATCCGCGACATCTCCATGTCCATGGGGATCCTGACCAACTCCGCGCACGGCGGTGGCGACCTGCTCATCCCGTCCGTCCTCCGCAGGGAGGGCTACACGGTCACGGTCTCAACGGAGGGCCGCGTGCCCGCATTCCCGCCCTATGTCATCAGGATGCTCGACGGGTTCCTCGACGAGTCCTACGACAGGATGCTGGAGCTCCTGATGAGGGTCAGGCCGGAGATCAGGGACCGGGTGTCCCCGCAGCCCAAGAGGGCGGAGTTCCTGGCCAGCATCCTCGACGACCAGGAGATATGGGACGCCCTCAAGAGGGAGGGCGTCGACCCCGCGTTCCACCTCGCCATGAAGAAAGGGGGGCTCGAATGATCGTCAGCATGCACGTCACATACGTCTCCGCAGGGGGCACCGCCGGCCTGAACGACGTGGTGATGATCCTGGAGAAGGCGGTCCCGGACGCGGTATCGAAGATGGCCGACGTCAACGAGTACGTCATCGTCAGGACCTGCAACAGGTTCGAGCTCTACACCGCCTGCGACGACAACGCCAAGGTCCGCCACGCGCTGAGGGAGCTCTCCCAGAGGCTCGTCCCGTCGAACGATATCACGTACATCCTCGAGGACAAGGACAGCATCAAGCACCTCTTCAGGGTGGTCTGCGGCCTCGACTCCATGATCGTGGGCGAGGACCAGATCCAGCACCAGGTCAGGGAGAGCGTCGCGAAGGCCAAGGGCGAGGGCCACCTCGGGAGCATGCTGTCGAAGCTCTTCGAGAAGGCCACCATAGTCGGGAAGAGGGTAAGGTCCGAGACCGCGTTGAACAAGGGCGCCGTCTCGGTGGGTTCCGCGGCCGTGGAGCTGGCGGAATCCAAGATAGGCGACCTCTCCGGCAAGGGCATCACCATCATGGGCGCGGGGGACATCGCGTCCGTCATAGCGAAGAACCTGATAGGGAAGAACCTCGGAACGGTCATAGTGTCGAACCGCACCTACAGCCGCGCCCTGGAGCTCTCAGCCGAGCTCGGGGGCACGGCCACGAGCATGGACAGATTGGAGGACGCGATATCCGTTAGCGACCTCGTCCTGGTCGCCACCGGCGCCCCGCACACCGTCCTCCACAGGGGACTGGTGGAGCGCAGCATGGCGTCCCGCCCGGACAGGAAGCTCCTAATCATCGACGTCTCCATCCCGCACAACGCGGACGAGGACCTCGCAGAGATCCCCAACGTGTCTTTGGACAACATGGATTCGCTGGAGACGATCGCGAAGCGCAACGTCGAGCTCAGGACCAAGGAGATCAGCAGCGCGGAGAAGATCATAGCCCAGGAGCTCCAGAAGCTCGACAGGGAGCGCAAGGAGGAGGCGGCCAACGAGATCATCCGCCTCATAGGAATCAAGCTGGCGGACATCAGGATCAGGGAGCTGGAGACAGCGCTCTCCCGCAAGGACAGCACCGACACGGCGCAGCTCCTGAGCGACATGTCCAGGGCGATAATAAACAAGATAACGGCCGACGTTTACAGCAACCTGAGGGAGGCCTCCCGCGAGGGGGACCTCGCCAGCTGCGAGGCGGTGGCAAACATATTCGGAGTGAGGGATTCGGAATGATGTATCCAGAGATGCGCATGAGAAGGCTTAGGCAGAGCGAGAAGATGAGGGAGCTGGTCGCCGAGACCAGGCTGCATCCCAGCGACTTCATCCTCCCGATTTTCTTCGACCAGAACATCGAGAAGGTGAAGACCACGGACTCCATGCCCGGCGTCAAGACCTTCCCCCTCTCGGGGTACGAGAAGATCGCCTCGGACATCCAGTCCAGCGGAGTGGACTCGGTGCTGGTGTTCGGCGTCCCCGAGAAGAAGGATGCAGTGGGATCCGGGGCATACGCCAAGGACGGCGTGGTCCAGAAGGCCATCCAGGGCCTGAAGGAGAAATCCGACCTGCTGGTCATCGCCGACCTCTGCCTCTGCGAGTACACCGACCACGGGCACTGCGGCGTCCTGGACGACGACGGATGCGTCATCAACGACGAGACCATCGAGCTCTACGGGAGGACCGCGGTGTCGCAGGCCGATGCGGGAGCGGACATCATCGCCCCCAGCGGCATGATGGACGGCCAGATCGCCGCCATAAGGCGCGCCCTCGACGATGCCGGCCACAAGAACGTCCCCATCATGGCCTACAGCGCCAAGTTCTACAGCGCGTACTACGGGCCGTTCAGGGACGTCGCCAACTCCGCGCCCGGCAAGGGGAACCGCGCCGGATACCAGATGCAGTGCGGGAACCGCCTCGAGGCCATGAGGGAGATCGAGCTGGACGTCGCCGAGGGAGCCGACATCATCATGGTCAAGCCCGCCGGCCCGTACCTCGACATCATCAGGGAGGCCAGGGACAGGTTCGACCTGCCGCTCGCCGCCTACCAGGTCTCCGGGGAGTACGCTATGATAAAGGCCGCCGCCCAGAACGGATGGATCGACGAGGAGAGGATCATGATGGAGTCCCTCCTCGGCATCAAGAGGGCCGGGGCCGACATGATAATCACCTACTACGCCGAGGACGCGGCGAGGATGCTGTGAGACCATGGACAGGTCGGCGGAGCTCTACTCCGAATCAAAGCAGCTCACCCCTGGAGGGGTCTCCAGCCCGGTGAGGGCGTTCGCCCCCAACCCGCTGTTCATTGCCGAGGGCCGCGGCTCCAAGGTCGTCGATGTCGACGGCAACGAGTACATCGACCTCTGCATGGCATACGGCCCGCTCATAGCCGGCCATGCCTGCCGCAGGGTCATGGACGCCGCCAGGGCGCAGATCGCCAGGGGCACGGTCTACGGGGCCCCGAGCGTCCCTGAGCTGGACCTGATAAAGAGGATCACCACGGAGGTTCCCTCCGCGGAGATGGTCAGGCTCGCATGCTCCGGCACCGAGGCCACCATGCACGCCATCCGCGTGGCCAGGGGCTTCACCGGCAGGGACGACATAATCAAGATAAACGGCGGGTTCCACGGCGCCCATGACGCCGTGCTGGTCAACGCCGGATCCGGCAGCTCGGGCGGCACCCCGTCCTCCAAGGGGGTCCTGGCCGATGTGGCCAAGCACACGTTCACAGCCGAATACAACGACATCCAGTCGTTCTCGGACATCATGGACAGGCACGAGATCGCCTGCGTCATCATGGAGCCCGTCATGGGCAACGTGGGCGTTGTCACCCCCGAGAAGGGCTTCCTTGAGGACCTTAGGAAGGTCACCGAGGAGCACGGGACCGTCCTGATCTTCGACGAGGTCATAACCGGATTCAGGGCCTCCTCCGGGGGTGCCCAGAAGCGCTACGGCGTGACCCCCGACATGACCACCATGGGCAAGATCATCGGCGGCGGGTTCGCCGCGGGGGCGTTCATGGGGAAGAGGGAGATCATGCAGAACGTCGCGCCGCAGGGTGGGATCTACGCCGCTGGTACATTCGCCGGGAACCCCGTCTCGGCGGCGGCCGGCCTGGCGCAGATCGACCTCATGTGCTCCGGCGACAACTACGCCAAGGTCGAGATGAGAACCGCCGCCCTCGTCAAGAGCATCAGGGAGTCCATGGAGGATTCCAAGGTGAAGGGATGCGTCAACCACGTCGCGTCCATGTTCTCCATATTCTTCGGCATCGACCGCGCCACCAACGGCACGGAGGCCATGAAGGCCGACCGTCAGATGTTCGACAGGATGTTCAGGTTCATGCTCCAGAGGGGCGTCTATCTCCCGCCGTCCGCGTTCGAGGTGGACTTCATGTCGCTGGCGCACAGCGACGAGGACTGCGGGATCCTCGCGGAGAGGTTCAAGGAGTTCTTCGGGAGCGTGAAGCAGTGAAGGTCGGCACCCGCGAGAGCGCCCTGGCCATGCGCCAGACGGACATATTCAGGGAGAAGCTGAGGGCCATCCGCCCCGATGTGGAGGTGGAGGTCGTCGGCATGAAGGCGCTGGGGGACATAGACCTCACGTCGCCGCTGAGTCAGATGTCCAACGTCGGCGCCTTCGTCAGGGAGCTGGACGACGCGATGATCCGCGGGGCCATAGACGCTTCGGTGAACTCGCTCAAGGACATCCCCACCAAGATGGACCCCAGGCTCACGATCCCGGCGGTCTTCGAGAGGGACGCCGTGGAGGACGTCATCCTCCCGTGCCCCTTGGAGGAACTGCCCGAGGGCGCGAGGGTCGGCACGTCGTCGATAAGGAGGGAGCGCCTCCTGAAGGAGGCCCGCCCCGACCTGGAGATCGTCCCGCTCAGGGGCAACATACACACCAGGATGGACAAGCTGGACGCAGGGAAGTACGACGCCATCCTTCTGGCCAAGGCCGGATTGGACCGCATGGGCATCGACAGGCCCATGTACAAGCTGGACAGGAAGGTCTTCATCCCTGCGCCCGCCCAGGGCACAATCGCCGTCGAGTGCAGGTCGGACGACGAGGCGAACGGGGAGATACTGAGGAAACTCGATCACATGCCCTCGAGGGTCGCCGTGGAGGCGGAGAGGGACATCATGAGGCTCATGGGCGCGGGCTGCTCCGCTCCGGTGGGCATAAACGCGGTTACCGTGGGCAATGACATCTCCATCCACGCTGTGAGCTTCGACTACACGCCGGAGCCCAGGAGGGTCGACGTCAGGCTGCCCGTGGGCTACACCCAGGAGGAGGCGTCCGCCATAGCTGACTACCTCATCGGGAAGACGGAGACGATAGCATGACCGGCAAGGTTTATCTGGTAGGAGCGGGCCCCGGGGACCCCGGGCTCATGACGATCAAGGGAATGGAGCTTCTGAGGCAGGCGGACGTCGTCATGTACGATGCCCTGGCCAACCCGGAGCTCCTGAAGCAGTGCAAGGAGGGGGCCGAGCTGATAGACGCAGGGAAGCGCAGCAGGGACCACCACCTCAAGCAGTGGGAGACCAACGACCTCCTGGTGAAGTACGCCAAGGAGGGGAAGGTCGTCGTGAGGCTCAAGGGCGGAGACCCGTTCCTGTTCGGCAGGGGCGCCGAGGAGGCCGAGGAGCTCAGGAAAGCTGGAGCGGAGGTGCACGTCGTCCCCGGGGTGTCCTCGTCCATATCAGTGCCAGAGCTAGCGGGCATCCCGGTCACCCACAGGGACCACACCTCCCTCGTCACGTTCATCACCGGCCACGAGAAGGCCGGCCGCGAGGCCGATAGGGTCGACTGGACCAAGCTGGTCGGGGGCCACGGGACCCTCGTCATCCTGATGGGCCTAGGCAACGCCGCCGCCATCTCCAAGGACCTGATCGACGGCGGCATGTCCCCGGACATGCCCGCGGCCATCATTTCCAAGGGATCCACGCCAGACCAGAGGGTCGCTCTCACCGTCGTCTCCAAGCTCGCCCAGACCATCGAGGAGGAGAAGCTGGAGGCCCCCGGGATCATGGTCGTGGGGACCGTCGCGAAGCTCCGCGAGGTCCTCGGTGACCTGGCATGACGGTCCTCGGGTTCACCAGGCCGCTGCCCAAGCTGGAGGCGGCCGTCAGGGAGGCGGAGGCCATGGGCTTCACCGTCATGGCCGCCCCCTCCATGAGCATACGCATGGGCGACGATTCCGAGTTCTCCAGGATGGAATCCTCTTTGCCTGGCTCCATTGCGATCTTCGGCTCCACCACTGCCGCCGACATATGCCGCGAGCGCTACGGCGAGAGGTTCCCGGAGGTCTTCTCCGGGGCCACCGTCCTCGCCATTGGGTCCGCCACAGGCGACCGCCTCGAAACATACGGTCTGAAGGTGTCCGGGATGCCCGAGGAGTTCTCATCGTACGGCATCATGGAGATGCTCGGCGGGTCGATAGCTGGCAGGAGGGTCGTCATGGTCCGCTCCGACAGCGGGACGGACGTCCTCACAAATGGGATCCCGGAGGCAGGCGCGGAGCTGGTCGACGTCGCCGTCTACAAGCTGGTGGATGCCGGGCTGACGCCCGAGCTCGAGGCCATGATGGATGCCATCTCCGAGAAAGGGATGGACTGGATGGCGTTCACCTCCCCCATGTCGGCGAGGACCTTCTTCAAGCATGTCGAGGAGCGCTTCGGGGATTCCTCGATCATGTCGAGTAACGTCAAGGTGGCCGCCATCGGCCGCCCCACCGCAGAGGCACTTGTCAAACTGGGGCGCCCCGCGGACTTGGTCCCTGAGCAGGCGACCTTCAGGGACCTCCTGGAAGCGATCAGACTTTCTTGATGAACCTGGCGGGTACCCCGCCGACCATGGTTCTCTCTTCCACATCCTTGTTGACTACCGCGCCGGCGGCGATTATCGCGCCGTCGCCTATGGTTACGCCGGGGAGGATCGTGGCATGGGATCCGATCCAGACGTTCCTCCCGATGACCACGGGCTCCAGGATCATGTCGGCGCGCTTGTCGGGGTCGGGGTCGTGGTTGATGGTGGCCACCACCACCTGGTGCCCTATCAGGGTCCCATCGCCGATGGTGATGCCGCCCTGGTCCTGGAAGCAGCAGCCGGAATTGATGAAGACATCCTTGCCCAGATCCAGATTCAGCCCGAAATCGGTGTAGAATGGCGTGAATATCGTCACGGACTCGTCTATCTTCTTCCCGATTATCCTCGAGACGGCCCTTCTGATGCCGCTCGGGGGATAGTAGATGCGGGTCATGCGGACTATCTCCTTCTTCGCATCCTCCGCGGCCTTCATCATGAATTCATGGAGGTCGGAGCCGGCTCTGACGCGGTTGTCGGCCCTGATGCGGGAGTTGAACTGCTCTAGGTCCATAGCCCGGAATAGGCATGCGCCGAAATCAATATTCGCATGTTAGCGATGTTAATCCGGAAGTCCGGGGGAACGCAGGGTCTCACGCTTTTCTGATGGATTTCGCCTTCTCTGCGATTCTGCACCCGAGGTCGTACGCGTTCTTGAGGTCCGTCTCGAAATGGGAATCGCGGTACGCCCTCTTGTCCTCCTCGTTGAACAGCGTTATGTCGTATCTGGAGTAGTCCCTGAACTGGTACGTGTTGAATATGTTCAGGGTCTCGCAGTATCCCATGATCAGGTCCATCGACTCGGAGGTGTGTCTCAGAGCGTCCTTGTACCCCCAGCTCTCGTACATGTCTTCCGGCAGATTCATCGTGTAGATCATCCCGCAGGGTATGACCTTGTCCCTGCATACCCTGGGCTTGCCATTCTCGTAATGGTACGAGTATATCGGGAACAGCCATCTCTCGACGAAGGACCTGACCTGGCCCAGCGGCTGGCTGAAGTACACGGGCGATCCGAGTATCACCGCATCAGCTCCCCTGAGCTTCTCCAGCACGGGGCGCAGGTCGTCCTTCATGGCGCAAACGCCGTCGGTCTTCGCGTCCTTCAGCTTGCACGCGAAACAGCTGGTGCATCCTTTGAAAGTATAATCGTAGAGGTCTATCCTCTCGACCTCGAACCCGTTGTCCCTGAGTCCTTCCGCCGCCTTGTCGATGGCCTGCGCCGTGTTCCATTTCTTGCGGGGGCTCCCGTTGATCACCATAGCTTTCATGCGGGCCGAACCTAATCGGAGCGATAAAAAACAACCGTAATCGATTGTCAATGGCCGCATAATCGCCTGCCGCGGTCGTTCTAAAGCCAATCTTTTTAAACATGATGGCAATGGGCCATAACATATTGCTCCAGTAGTGTAGCGGCCAATCATTCAGCCCTTTCGAGGCTGACACACGGGTTCGAATCCCGTCTGGAGCACTATTTTTTCACCATCCAGATGATCGAACGGGCCGTCCATGACGAAGTGACTCTGAAAGCGACCGAATATTATTGCCGATAGCATAGGAAAAAAGGTCAATCAGATCTGATGGAATATTGGTTTTTTTATCGATGGAAAAAGATTACCCTCCGATAGCATGGCTAAATACAGTTCAGGCGAGGTCTTCAAAGATGTACCCGTGATCAAGTTCACAGGTTATGACGGCGTCATAGTATTCTTGAACGGTAGGCTCGAACACGCCAGAATACCGACAAGATCAAATCTGGAACAGGAGGAACCAGCAAACGATGCAACGGCGCCACGGGGAACGAAAGCCGATGTAGTCGTCAAGAAAAGAGATGGGCCTAAGGAGATTCTGTACCTGGAAGTCAGAAAAATCGGCATAGTGGACTGAAATTTGTGAGAATCGATTCGACGGAGTATCACAGCCCGTCATCATATGCAGATATTGCGGATGCGAACCATTCTGTTTTCTGCTGATAATAGGACCATTTCCGATTTGCCAGCCAGGGAGTGTGTACCCTACCCGGAGTACTCAACCCTTCTCAATAGAACCGCATCCAGCATGACGCAGCTGTCCTTTGGATGGAAACCGATACTGGATTATACGCAAAAATGCATCCATCCCATCCATGGCAATTTCAACTGAGCGGTTCATCGCCGTCATCGCAGTGGTGATAGCGGTCGCTTCGTTATGCTGCAGCGTGTATCTTGCCCGGTCCGATGATTCGGGGCAGGATGACGACATGGATGAGTATGAGCGCATCGTCCACTGCGCCAATCAGGTCAGAGAGTACACGGACATGGTGCCCGATGTGGCCATCGTCCTCGGCAGCGGTCTGTCGACCGTCGTGGATCGTGTCGAGGTCGAGACCATCGTCCCGTACAGCAAGATCGATGGGTTCCCCACGTCCACCGTAGCCGGGCATGCGGGCAATTTCGTCTTCGGGAAGATGGGCGGAACGGATGTAGTCATCATGCAGGGCAGGGTCCACTATTACGAGGGGTACGACGTCAAGGACGTCGTCCTCCCCATCAGGGTCATGCACGAGCTCGGAGCCGACACGCTCATCCTCACCAACGCCGCCGGCTCCCTCAGATACGAGAACGAGCCCGGGACGTTCATGCTGATAACCGACCAGATAAGCCTGGTGGGATCGCCCCTGGTGGGTAAGAACATACCCCAGCTGGGTGACAGGTTTTTCGGGATGAAAGACGTCTACAACAAGGAGCTGACCCAGGCCATCAAGGAAGCGGCCGAAGACCACGACATCGAGATGGCCGAAGGTGTGTATGTGCAATACTCGGGACCCCAGTACGAGAGCGCCGCCGAGACCAACATGTTCAGGATCATGGGCGCGGACGCCGTCGGAATGAGCACGGCCATCGAGGCCATAGCGGCCCAGCACATGGGCATGACCATCGCAGGCATCAGCTGCCTGACGGACATGGCTACCGGCATGACCGACGTCTCCCCCTCCCATGAGGAGGTGCAGGAGATGACCAAGAAGATGAGCGGGAAGCTCGCCATGATCTTGGAAGAGGTCCTGAGCCGTTACAACATGGCCGACTTCCGAAAACGCTTCCGAACTTGGCATCCCCTCGGCGGCAACGCCAGGGGGTGCCATCCAGTTTTTGCCGTCCAGGCCGGCACACAGTGTCTGTTCGGTCAGTCGCTGCAGCTTCTCGGCCTCGATGAAGTAGTGCTTGCTGGTCCTCCATTTTCCCTGGAAGAAGCAATCATCCACATGCCGCACGCGCAAGAGGCGGAATCCGGCAAGCAGGCCCTCTATGTCCTCCCTGTTCACGAAGAAGTGCGGGATCCCGGCTTCAGCGCCCTCGGTCTTGACGACGGTGTTGGCATCCCTGCGCGGGAAGCCCGCATCGGTGAACGACCAGGTGTCCTTGGAGCACAGGGTGAAGAACAGCGCCCCGCCCGGCACCAGGATGCGCCTGATCCCGGACATTATCCTCTCGATGCCCTCGGAGTCCGTGTGGCTCACGCTCAGGTAGGCGAAGACGCAGTCGAAGGAGCCGTCGGCGTAGGGCAGGTCGTGCATGTCGCCGATATCGCACCTGATGCCGAGTCCCTTCTCATCGGATATCCTCCTGAGGTGTTCGACCGCTTCGCTGGATGAATCGATGGCGGTGACGTCGAAGCCGTATCCGGAGAACAGCAGGGAGTGCCTCCCGAGGCCGCACCCCAGGTCCAGTATGCGACTCCTGCCCTCCCTCCTCCATTTCTCGGCATAGAAGTAGGATTCGTCGGAGGGGTCCATCCAGTATGCCCTGTCATCGACCTGCTTCCAGTCCCACGCGTTGCTCATCGCGCCAATGGAGGGATGGCGGGGTATGAAAACATTATCCGTCCTGTTGGGCAGCGGCCTTGCGTTGCTTCCTCTCGCGCACCCATTGGATGGCACCCATCCTGTTCAGGGCGACGAGGGTCATCCACCCCACTCCTGCGGTCTGGATCGCGCTCCCGACGACCGAGAGCATGCGGCTGATGCTGAAGCCGAAGATCATCGGCTCGCGGACGAATTCGTCCAGCGCCTGCCAGTCCTCGAAGGAGATCATGCCCATGTAGAACACGTTGGTGACCGTGGTCATGCTCAGGCAGGTAAGCATCAGGATGATGTTGCCGACGACCATCAGGATGAAAGGCTTCGCCATTGCCTTCTGCATGTCGAACACCATCATGCCCACGACTACGAACGGCAGGAGCAGCAGGATGTACTGAGGGGTGCTGGGATAGAGGAACAGCACAAGCATCGCCAGGAGGGAGAACCACAGCAGCCCCTTGTCCTCGTCCTCGCACCTGTACCTCTTCAGGTAGTACCAGGCGAGGATGAGCTCGAACACACCAAGGATGGGGTAGATCGTGAGCATGCTGTACTTCAGGATCAGGTCGCTCATGTCCCCGGAGCCCCCCTCCGCGCGGGCGGTGAGGAACGTCATGCTGTCCATCATGTTCCCGTCCATGATCAGGGGCAGCATGAGCATGCCGGCCATGATGGCCGCGCCGGCGATGGACATGAGGAGCTGGCGCACCCATTGGTCCCCGCCCTTGCGGTAGATGTAGATGATGATCACCAGGATCAGCGCCGCCGGGAACACCTTCAGGAGGCAGGCAGCGGAGAACATCATGCCCGCGAGGAAGTGGTTGCCCCTGACGAGCAGGCAGATGCATAGGATGGCCATGAGCGCCGAGAAAGTGTCGAACTGGCCCCATACCGCGCCGACCATGGCGAGGTGGATGGCCAGGAAGTAGATGGCGAATCCGATCTTCGCCTTGCGCACGTCCCCGGTCACGCGCTTGACGAGCCAGTACACCGCGAAGGCCCCCAGGATGTCGCCGACCAGGTAGAAGATCGTGAGCGCCATGTTGAATCCGACGGTGGTGACGGCCGCCTCATCGGTGAGGTCCTCCGTGTACAGGAGCTCGGTGAACACCTGGGCCCAGGTGTCGACGCCGATGAGGCCCAGGAACTCGCCGAACGAGCCCAGCATGTAGCCCCAGACGGGGGTGTAGTAGTAACCGGCCATGGAGTAGAGTCCCCCGCCGGCCTGGAGGTTGGCCATGGTCGTGGTCCATGCGGTGATGTCGTTGTTGTACTCAAGGATCCAGCCCAGGAAGAGCCTCATCGCTATCCCGACGACTATCACGAGGATCATGCCCTTGCACAGGAACCTCTGGTCGTCGAAGATGTTCATCATCGGGCCACCCCGTGCCTCTCGCAGTACATGGGATAGAACCCGCCGAGCGTTATGTACACGGAATCCCCGGGCGCGACCTCGCCGGTGGATGTGCCCTTGACCTTGCCCTCCTCGCAATCTACGAGGACCGTCTCCGGGCCGATGCACGCGGCGACGACCTGGGCCATGTCCATGCGCTGGCGGATGGTGTAGTCCCCGGCTATGACGCATACGGCGCCCTCCCCGTGGGCCACCAGGGTGATCGTGGAGAGGGACCCCTCGCAGTACCCCATGGAGAGCGATGCGGTGCCCTCGGGGAGCAGGGAGGAGTCGACGGCCCAGCCCAGGTGGTTGCTCTGGAGCTTCAGCGCGTCGCGGTAGCCGTTGTCGACCTCGGTGTACGCGTTGATGCCCTCCGGCCCTATGCACTCGGAGCCCAGGAACAGCGAGGTGCCGTTGTCGACCTCCTCGAGGCCTTCGGGGTGGGCGATGTAGGATCCCAGCGGGCCGCCGACCCAGTAGAGGCGGCCGCCGGAGGATATCCAAGAGAGGATGAGCGAATCGGAAGTGCCGTCGTATACGGTGTCCGGCAGCGAGCCGGAGAGGATGATGACGGCGGAGCCGGCGCCGGGGGACGATGCGATGCCCTCGAGCTCCCGAGCGTCGACGGTCTGGCACATGTCCACGCCGCGCATCTTGAGCGTGGCGGGCATCTGCTGGACATAGTACTCCTCGTCCAGGGCCCTCCCGCCGATGGAGGCGGCGCCGTTCTCTGCGAAAGATTTGTAGGATGGGTCGTAGTAGACCGACACGGACTGCAGGTCGCCCATAGTCTCATCCAGGGACGCCACGCAGTACTCGTGGGAGAGGGAGGACCCGATGGAATACTCGACGGCGCCGTCCTTCTCTTCGGCGGAGGATGAGAAGTCGTCGTGGGAGGCCATTACCATGAGAGCCTCCCCGCCGAGTACCAGTGCCAGCACCGTTATTGCGGCGATCACCGGATACAGTTCCCCTGCCTTCATTCGAACGACCCCAGCAGCGCCTGTGCGCTGCCGGTTCGGGATGTGTGGGAGCTAATAAAACATTATCTCGGGCGGGACCGCGCTGCCCGTACGCGCGTGCATCACGCGCGCCTATTAAATAGCGCCAATCAATCGGCCCTTCTGGTCGGTCCATATGATCATCGACGTGAAGTACGGAAAGGACGGGGTCCAGAAGGTCGACATCCCCGATGCGAACTACATCGGCACCTTCTACCCCAAGGACGTGGAGTGCGGGAACCCCGACGAGGTCATCGGGGAGTCCATCGACAACCCCATAGGGTACGAATCCCTGGAGGCGTTCCTCGCGGGAGGGAAGGACATCGTGTTCATCGTCAACGACGGGACCCGCCCGACGCCCACCGCCAAGGTCCTGGACGCCCTCTCGAAGAGGATGGACCTCAGGAAGGCCAGGTACCTCATCGCCACCGGCACCCACAGGGACATGACCCAGGAGGAGTATGACTTCGTCTTCGGGTCCCACTACGCCGAGCTGAAGGACCGCATCATCTGCCACAACGCCAAGGAGTCCGAGTGCGTGTTCCTCGGGACCTCCAAGAACGGCACCCCCATGGAGGTCAACAAGATCGCTGTGGATGCGGACAGGCTCGTCATAATCACATCCGTGGAGCCCCACTACTTCGCTGGGTACACCGGCGGCAGGAAGAGCTTCCTGCCCGGGGTCGCATCCTTCAAGACCGTCGAGGCGAACCACAAGCTGGCCATGAGCAAGGAGGCCCAGTCCCTCGTGCTGGAGGGCAACCCGGTGCACGAGGACATGATGGATGCCCTGGCAGTGGTCAAGGGGAAGCAGATCTTCTCCATCCAGATGGTGCTGGACCGCCATCAGAACATCTACAGGACCGCATCCGGAGCCCTGAACCCCGCCTTCGACCAGGCGGTAGTCTGGGCCAACGAGGTCTTCTCCGTCCCGATCCCGGAGAAGGCGGATGTCGTCATCTCCGTCGCCCCCTACCCCATGGACGTCGACCTGTACCAGTCGCAGAAGGCGCTGGACAACGGGAAGTGGGCGCTCAAGGAGGGCGGGAAGATCATAATGGTCTCCAAGTGCAGGGAGGGCATCGGACACGCCACGTTCCTGCAGCAGCTCTCCACCTCCAAGGACCCCCAGAAGGTCCTGGAGAATCTCAGGGCCGAGTACAAGCTCGGGTACCACAAGGCGGCCAAGATGGCCGAGATCGCCACATGGGCATCCATCTGGGCGGTCACCGACCTGGACCCCAAGCTCCTGGAGGACGCCAACATCAGGCCGTTCCCCAGCGTGGCCGACGCCGTCGCGGAGGCGTTCAGGGAGAAGCCCGACGCGAGGGTCATCGTCCTCATGGACGGAAGCGTTACGATCCCCAAGGTGATGTGAAAATGGCATTCGACGTGAAGAACCTGGAGAAGGTCCGCCATGCGGTGGACGTGTGCACCATGTGCGGATTCTGCAAGAGCGTGTGCCCCTCGTTCAAGGCCATCGGATGGGACTCCGCCCTCTCGAGGGGCAGGATCGTCCTGACCTACGGCCTGCTGAACGGGGACCTGGAGGCAGACGAGTCGGTGGTCAGGAACATGTACACCTGCACCACCTGCGCCGACTGCGTCAGGAGGTGCCCGTCGAAGGTCGACATCGTGGACATCATCGAGCTGTGCCGCGCCGACCTCGTCGCCAACGGCCATATCCTGCCGAAGCACAAGGCCATGTGCGAGAGCATCCTGGCCGACGGCAACCCCTTCGCCGAGAAGACCTCCAGGAGGGAGGCGCTCGGGAGGGAGCCCAGGAAGGCCAAGGTCGGCTACTTCGTCGGCTGCACCGCGACCTACAGGTCCAAGAAGACCGCCGCCGCCACCCTCAGCATCCTCGAGAAGCTGAAGGTCGACTTCACCACAGTGGACGAGGTCTGCTGCGGATCCGTCATGCAGAGGGTCGGCTGGTCCCAGGACGACGTCACCCCGCTGATGCAGAAGAACGTCGACAGCATCAAGGCCATGGGCGTCGAGACGCTGGTCCTCGCCTGCGCCGGTTGCTACAGGATGTTCAAGCACGAGTACCCCAAGTACGTCGACGTCCCGTTCGAGGTCCTCCACATCACGGAGTTCCTGGCCCGCCAGGAGCTGAAGCTCAAGCCCATCGAGGGCAAGGTCATCACCTACCACGACCCCTGCCACCTCGGCAGGCACTGCGGCATCTACGACGAGCCCAGGCAGGTCATCAGGCAGATCCCCGGAGTGGACTTCAGGGAGATGGAGTACAACCGCAACCTCAGCCACTGCTGCGGAGGCGGCGGGGGCGTCAGGAGCGCCTACCCCGAGGAGTCCATGGACATCGCCGGCACCCGCCTCGACGAGGCGGAGTTCGCCGATGTCATCATCTCGACCTGCCCGTTCTGCGTCAACAACCTGTCCGCCGCCAAGGGCGACAGGAAGATCGAGGTCAGGGACCTGGTCGAGGTCATAGACGAGCTCCTATGAGCCAAACCTATCATGCCGGGGGGCACCGCTCAGGTCCCCCCGTCATCATGGGGGTCCTCAATGCGACCCCCGATTCCTTCTCCGACGGCGGTCTCTGGACGGGCGCCGCCGCGGTGCGCCACGGCATCGATATGGCCGATGCGGGCGCATCCATCATCGACATAGGCGGCGAGTCCACCAGGCCCGGCGCACTCCCAGTATCGGCCGAGGAGGAGCTGTCCAGGCTCGTCCCCGTCCTGAGGGACCTCGTCCCCTCGCTGAGCGTCCCCGTGTCCGTGGACACAATGAAGCCCGAGGTGGCCGAGAGGTGCATCTCCATGGGCGCTTCCATCGTCAACGACGTGAACGCGCTGAGGGCCCCGGGGATGATGGATCTATGCGCCCAGACCGGCGTGGCGGCGGTAATAATGCATGCGGAGGGAGGGATCTTCGACAAAGCTCCCGGGATGAGGGGCGACGCCGTCGAATCCGTCTCCCGCTTCCTGGCGGAGAGGGCCGAGGCGGCGCTCGCCGCAGGCATCCGCAGGGACGGGATAATACTGGACCCGGGGCTCGGCTTCGGGAAGACCCCGGAGCAGAACATGGAACTTCTAATAGCGTCGGATAGGCTGTCCGGCGGGTTCCCGGTGCTCATAGGGCCGTCCAGGAAGAGGTTCCTGGCGCACGGGTTCCCCGGGATGCCCAAGGACGAGGCTACCGCGGTGGCCTGCAGGATCGCGGCAGATGCGGGTGCGGATTACCTGAGGGTGCACGATGTCGGAAGGGTTGCCGGCATCGGAAGAGATAGCCGATGGCGAGGATGGCGACGACCGTCGCTATGGCGATGCCGTAGAACATGTAATCCTTCCTCTTGGCGGCAGCCTCCTCCAGCGCATCCTTGCGCTTGCACTCGTCGTTGCAGTATTCCTCGCCGAACGGTATCGGGTCGCCGCAGTACTGGCAGTGAGAGTGCTCAGGGAGCCTTATTCCTCCGACCATGTTCGGGTATAGCCTCCATCAATCATAAAATGATAACGCACCTTTAAATCGCGGCGCCCATGGTTATACGACTGTGATAACATGAGATTCACGGTCAGGAACGTAGCGAAGAATGCCAGCATGAGGATGGAGATGGCCCCGGATGTGGATTCATCCGAGGTGGCCAGAGCCGCCGCGGAGCGCTGGGAGATTAGCGGATTCATCATGAGGAACGGGTACTACCTCGTGCCGGAGGGGTCGAAGCTCAGGGACCACGTGTCCGAGGGGGACACCATAGACCTGATATCGGACCCGAGGAACTACATTTAAGCGCGCTAGCCCATTGCCGGCACATGTCCCTATACGGAAACGCCGATGCGGCCTTCCTCCAGGGTTCCCTTGGGGCGATCTTCGACGAGGCCAGGGCCAACGGGAGCGCTACGCTCAGGGGCCGCCCAGAGGGCGGATGCCTCCTCGTGGACCAGACGTCGGAGGTCCTGGGCCCGGTGGTCGTGGCGCCCATAGGCACCCCGTTCGGGGAGCTGGGTGTGGGCGAGGGCCATCGCCTGGTGATGGTAATCGACGACAGCGACAACTACTTCGTCGTCTACCGCGGCGACGGCGAGAGGGCCGACATCCTGGTGGAGGAGCGATCAGACCCAGATGGCGTGGCGCCCGCGCATTTCGTCCTCGGTGATCCCGAGGCGCTCCATTATCTCGGCCACGATTCCGTCGAAGAACAGGATGGCGGAATCCTCGAATATGGTCCCGAGGGGGGCGCACGCGATGCCGCGCGGGATGTCCATGTCGATGAAGACGTCGGATGTGTCCGCGAGCTCGGACTCGCTGTCGCTGGTGACCGATATCACGCGGGAACCGATCTTCCTGGCGATCCTCGCGGTCTGGCAGACGGAGGAAGTGTTGCCGGTGTTGGAGATGAGCAGCGTGAGGTCGTCCTCGCCGATGATGGGGGTGGTCATCTCTCCGACGAAATGCACGTCGAACCCCAGCTGGACCAGCCTCACGGAGAAGAGCTGCCCGACCAGCCCGGATCTGCCGGAACCGTAGATGAACGTCTTGGGGCAGTCGATGATGGACTGGATGAGCTCGTTGCGGCTGTCGGGGTCCACTGACAGGACCGCGGACCTGCACGCGTCCAGGATGTCGTCCATGGCTTCCATGTCACTCGCCCGCAGCTGCGGCCGCAGCGGCGGCCTCGGCCTTCTTCCTCTCCTTCATGTCGCGGCTGACCTTCTTGACGAGAGCCCTCTCGTAGATGATCTTCATGTACATGGCGTCGTGCTCCAGGAGGGGCGACGTGGAGATTACGGTCGCGTCGGGCTTCATCTCGATGAGGGCCTCCGCCAGGGGGTCGAACCTCATGTCTCCCTTCTTGATGGGCATCTGCCTCCTCTCGCCGTTCTCGTTGTAGTCGACGCCGGTGAATGCGGTGTGGATCCTGCCGTTGCTGTAGGGCTCGACTGTCTCGAGGATGTTCAGGAAGTCGTCGACGTCCAGGAGGGTCCCGCCGGTGCGGGCGTGGTGGTGCGCGAAGTTGACCACGGGGACCACCGCTCCTTCCAGGGCATCGCAGAGGTTGAGGACCTGGTCCAGGCTCCCGAAGACGTCCTGCTGGCCGGTGACCTCGATCCCGAGGCGGGGCTTGATGTTGTTGTCCTTCCACCAGTCGACGATGAACGCGAGGTTGTTGACGATGTTGTCATCGACCTCCTCCTCGGGCATGCTGCCGTCGTAGATCCCGGCGCTGGTGACGACGATGTCGCCGCCCATTGCGTTGAGGATGATCCCGGCGTGCCTGATGCTGTTGAGGCACAGCTCGGTCATGTCGTTGTTGGACCCGAGGTCCATGTAGTAGGGGGTGTGGATGGAGAGGTTCACGTCCAGGCGCTTGGCCATCCTGCCGACGGTGAACAGCTCGCCGAAGGTGTCGGTGACGCTGGACGGCATGTAGAACAGGTCGTCGTCCTCCTCGATGGGCTCGTCGGGGTCGCAGATGAACTCGTCGTCCCTGAGGATCTCGATCACGAAGTCCTCCGAGATGTCCTTCAGGGTGAGGCCGACCTCCTCGTCCTCCGGGGGGCGGGTGTACGCAGAGGGCCTGACCATCTGCACCTCGAGCGCGTTGAGGCTGAGGTTGTGGACGTCTTCTATTCCATCCTGGAGCGTGCGTCCTTTGCAAGAGAGCGGGATGCCTGCCGGACCGAACCTTATCATAAGGGGGCGGTACGCTCGCATCCTATAAGTACGCGCGCACGGGAGAAGACCCAGCCCGTCGCGATCATGCACCGAAAATAATGGGGAGTGGGCCCGCCCAGATTTGAACTGGAGTTACGTGCACCCCAAGCACGAAGGATACCAAGCTACCCCACGGGCCCAGCAATTGCGGGGGAAATGGTTTGGGTTTAAAAGGTTTATCCCAGGGGGGCGATCTCGTCGATGAGATCGGCGTGAGAAACGATCATCCTGCGGCAGCAGTACCTCTCGAATCCGAGGCTGTCGAGGACCTCCTTGGGGTCCTCGCCCATGCCGACGCGCCTTGTGTACTCGGGGTAGGCGGAGCCTACGACCTTTCCGCATGTGAAACATCTCACCGGGATTATCATGATGTCACCTCAACGGTAGGACTTCTGCTTCTTGGCGCGGGCACCGGGTCCCTGCGGGTTCTTCGGCAGCTTCCTCCTGTCATCGTTGATGATGAGGGTCCTGTCGTAAGCCCTGAACACGGCTTCCATCTCCTCGTCCTTGTAGAACTCCACAAGGCCCCTGGCGATGGCGGTCCTTGCCGCCGCTGCCTGTCCCATGACGCCTCCTCCGCTGACGGAGACGGCGATGTCCACCTTAGCGGCCTTCTCGGGGACGAGCCCGAGGGGCTCCTCGATCTTGAGCCTGGCCAGCTCAGGGGTGAAGACAGTGATGGGGACGCTGTTGATCGTGACCTTGCCGTTTCCGGCCTTCACGACCGCCCTAGCGATCGCGGTCTTCCTCTTTCCGCTTGTGTTAACGCATTCAACCATGGGATCATCTCACGTTGGAACCCAGGAACTTGCTGACAGCTCCGAGGGTGGTGTATTTGCCTGTGATCTTCCTGCTCGCCTCAGCGGGGACCTCCTTCTCGCAGTCCTGGAACTGCTTGGGGGTTCCGACGAAGACGTGGAGCCTCCTGTAGGCCTCTCTGCCGCTGGTGGTGTTCCAGGGGATCATTCCCCTGACGCATCTCTTGAAGAGGAGGTCTGCCCTGCGGGGGTAGAACGGTCCCTTCCTCTTGGTGGTGTCTCCGCGGTCGACCTTCGCCTTGAAGTCGGCGAAGACGTTCTCCTTGACACCGGTGATGACGATGGCCTCGGCATTCAGGACGACGATCTCCTCGCCATCCATGATCCTCTCGGCCACGAGGCTCGCGAGCCTTCCGTGGATGAGGTTCCTTCCGTCGATAACTGTAACCATCTAATTCACCTCAGAATCTTAACTCCAGTCCCCTTGGGGTTGGCAGCTGCCAGCTCCTCGATGGACATGGTCTTGCCACCGGCGGCGACGATCGCCTTTGCGGCTGCATCCGAGAAACTGTATGCTGCCACGGTGACTTTCTTGCTGATCTCTCCTGCTGCGAGGACTTTCCCGGGGACGAGGACTGTGTCTCCGTCTACGGCGTACCTCTCTATCTTGCTGAGGTTGGCTTCGGCCCAGTTCTTCTTAGGTTTCTCGAGCCTCAGCGCAACGTCACGCCAGATCGCAGATCCGTTCTCTCTCGTCTTGGCCTTGAGGTTGTCAATGGTCGCGACGAGCTGAGGGTTGGTTTTTCCACTCATTCTCTGACACTCCCGACATTGCGGTAAGCGTCGCTATAGGCATCCCCCATATAAACCTGTCTATCCCCTATTATAGGGAGTAATAGTGAAAAGGGGTCATCCGCCGAACAGGGCGGCGAAGACGGTGAGGGTCAAGGTCAGCGCCACGACCGCGAGACCGGATAGTATCCTGACCCACGGCTTCCTGTACGGGCTGATCATGAAGCCGACGTTGAACAGGATGAGGCTGAGCATGACACCCGATGCCCTAAGGGCGGTGTTGAAGTCGCTTATGACCAGCAGGCAGATGGCGGGGGGCAGGGCAGGGAATGTGGCCACTATGCACGACCCGATGGCGCTCCTGCGGTAGTTGCGCCTCCATTTGTCGACCAGCGCATTCGGGTCCTCCACGGGCCCTGAGAGCATGATCTTGTCGATGACTTCCTTGCGGGTCTTCTCGTCGACCATGTCCAGGAACGTCCCCTGGAACTCGTCGTGCACCCTGCCGCGGAGCTCTCCGACGTCGCGGTCGCCGTCGCGGTGGAGGTCTTTGGACAGGTTAGCCCTGCGCGTCAAGCCCGTCATGTCCGAGCGGTAGAAGAGGATGAGGTCGATGATCCCCCAGACGGCGTCCATGCCTATGATGGCGATTATGAGCTCGTTGCGGCCCATGTCCATGAGGCCGAACTGGTTGCCGAAGATGAAGGTGAGGGCCATGATGGATCCGTAGCACAGCTCCTGCTGGATAAGGTCCGGATCCATGTCCATGAAGTACTTGGGTTTCTGCTTCCCCCCGCCTTCCTTTTTCATAGGCTATCCAGGGGTGTATGGGCCTGATGATATATTGGGGTAACTCCGTGATAGCGCATCCCGGGGGCCGTTGGAATGGTCTGGGAGTTCTGCCAATAAAATGTAGGTATCGTCTCATTTTGGAACCGCAAGAGCATCCAATCGTAGCAAGTATTAAATATCGTCATGATATGGTTGGATTATACATCCAAGCCGGGAGGGTGTAAATGTCAATCCCTCCAGTATTCCTCCAACCCTCCCGGTATTGTTCCATTCTTCTCCACAAGTCCCGATCGCTTGGCCCCCAGTCGAAATGTTTATTATCATTCCGCCAGTAGGGGTGGTCAACGGACTCGTGGTCTAGGGGTTATGACGTCGCCTTCACACGGCGGAGGTCACCGGTTCAAATCCGGTCGGGTCCACCATCTTATCAATTCATTCTAAGGGTTCCGCCATTGCTGTCGTTCCGATTCGATATCCACGATCTGGCACAGTCTGTCCGCGGCATCCTTCACGGACACTTCGGACACCGATACGACTATCGCGTCGTGCGGGCAGGCGTCCGCGCAGCGTCCGCATCCCCTGCAGGCGGAATCGTCGATGGAGCACTTCCCGCCGTCGATCCTGAGGGCGTTCACGAAGCACGATTCGGAGCACAGCCCGCACCCGGTGCATGCGTCCTCCCGCACGGAGACCTCCACGCCGGGGAGCCTGGAGACCCTCTCGCTGATCCCCTCGGGGAGGTCCGGCAGCATCTTCCACAGGCAGCAGCACGGGCAGCAGTTGCACAGGGACATCAGCTGGTCCGGCCTGCCGGAGTCCAGCCAGAGGCTGTCTATCTTGTTTCTCCCCACAAGCTGGACCAGCCCCGCCTGGCGGCACTTCTCCAGATGCTCCAGGGCCTCCTCCTTGGTGGCCAGGTGCCCCACGTCCCCGCGGATGTTCAGTACGCCCTTCCCGAGGAAGATGCACCCGAGCTCGGTTGGGAACTCCTGGCACCCGTTGGCGTTACGGCAGAAGCAGAAGTGCATGATGTAGTGGTAGCGGGACCTCTCGACCAGCTCCCTGGCCACGTCCGACGGCAGCACCGTGTCCTCCTTCTGGGGGATGCCGATCTCTACCTCTATCCTCCTGGACTTGGCTACCGAGGTGTCGGTGGGCGCGTAGTAGATCTCGTCCCCCTTGAACGCGATCCGGTCCAGGATGCCGCTCAGGGAGGGGTGCCTCTTGAAGAACCTGGCGTACCCGAACCGCTTGTTGAACCTGGGGGCGAGGAGCCTCACGTTGGTCTTGGGGGACAGCATGAGCAGAGGGACCCATCGATATGTTTTATAATTTTAGAGCGTTCGCCCGTGCATAGGTAATTGACATGGCGAAGATCAGGGTCGGAGTCAACGGATATGGAACCATCGGAAAGAGAGTGGCGACCGCTGTCGCGGCGCAGGACGACATGGAGCTCGTCGGGGTCACCAAGACCCGCCCGAACTTCGAGGCGCTGTCGGCGCTGAAGAAGGGGTACGACCTCTACGTCCCCGAGGAGAGCGTCCAGGCGTTCAACGACGCCGGCGTCAAGATCTCCGGCACCATCAAGGACATGTACAAGAAGGTCGACATCGTCGTCGACTGCACCCCCGGCAACGTGGGCGAGATGTACAAGGCCCAGTACCAGGAGGCCGGTGTCAAGGCCATCTTCCAGGGTGGCGAGGACCACAGCCTCACCGGCATCTCATTCAACTCCACCGCCAACTACTCCGAGTCCTGGGGCGCCCAGCTCTCCAGGGTGGTCTCCTGCAACACCACCGGCCTGCTGAGGACCCTGAACCCCATCGACAAGGCGTTCAAGATCGAGCACGCCTTCGTCACCATCGTCAGGCGCGCCGCCGACCCCGGCGACAGCAAGAATGGCCCCATCAACGGCCTCGAGCCCTCCGTGAAGCTCCCGACCCACCACGGACCCGACGTCCAGAGCATCATGCCCTGGCTCGACATCAACACCATGGCGGTCAAGGCGTCCACCACCCTCATGCACCTCCACACCGTCGTCGCCCAGCTCTCCAAGGAGGTCACCACCGAGGAGGTCCTGAGCGTCCTGAGGGAGGCCCCCCGCGTGAGGCTGGTCAGCAGCAAGGGCGGTATCAAGACCACCGCCCAGGTCATGGAGCTCGCCAGGGACCTCGGCCGCGACCGCTCGGACATGTACGAGATCGTGGTCTGGGAGGACGGCGTCAAGGTCGTCGGCAACACCCTGTACTTCTACCAGGGCGTGCACCAGGAGTCCGACGTGATCCCCGAGAACATCGACTGCATCAGGGCCATGTGCAAGGCCGAGCCCGATGCGACCAAGTCCGTCGAGAAGACCAACAAGTCCCTCGGCATCACCAAGGACTGAGGTGAGTCAGACGTCCAAGGACTTCAACACGCTGGAGGACTTCGACTACAGGGGCAAAACGGTGCTCCTCAGGGTGGACATCAACTGCCCCCTGGACAAGACCACGCTCAAGATCGTCAACGACTCCAGGATAAGGAGGGTCGTCCCCACCGTCAGGGAGCTCATGGGCAAGCAGGCCAGGCTGGTCATCCTCGCCCACCAGAGCAGGAAGGGCGCCTGGGACTTCATCAACCTGGAGCAGCACGCCGAGCACTTGTCCCGCCACATCAATGCCCCCGTCAGGTACGTCGACGACGTCATCGGCAAGGAGGCCACGGATGCGATCAAGGCTCTCCAGCCCGGCGAGGTGCTCCTCCTGGGCAACGTCAGGGCCGTCGACAGCGAGACCGCCAAGGGTGACATGATGAAGCAGTCCGAGGGCGAGATCGTCCAGGTCCTGTCCCCCCTCATCGACTATTACGTTTGCGACGCGTTCGGCGCGTCCCACAGGAGCCAGTGCTCCCTCGTCGGCTTCGAGCCCAAGGTTCCCTCGGCATCCGGCAGGCTCATGGCCAAGGAGATGTTCGCCCTGAAGGCCATCTTCGAGAACCCCCGTAGGCCCTCCGTGTTCATCCTGGGCGGCGCCAAGTTCGGCGACGCCTCCGAGATGATAGACAGGGTCCTCGGCAACGGCATGGCCGACACGGTCATCCTGGTCGGCCTCGCCGGCAACGCCTATCTCCTCGCCAGGGGTGTGGACATAGGCGAGGCCAGCTCCAAGGTCCTGCAGGAGGAGCTCACCCCCGAGAACCTCCAGGCCGCCAAGGACATCCTGTCCAAGTACGGGCAGAGGGTCCTGCTCCCCGTCGACGTGGCGGTGGAGAGGGACGGGAAGAGGGTCTCCGTCAACATAGGCGATCTCCCGACGAAAGAGCCAGCGCTCGACATCGGCGACGCCACGGCGGAGAAGTTCGCCAAGGTCATCATGGCCTCCAGGACCAGCTTCATGTCCGGTCCCGCGGGCATGATCGAGAAGGAGGACTTCGCGATCGGCACCCGCATGCTCATGACCGCCATGGTCGATAGCGGCGGGCAGTCCGTCATCGGAGGCGGGCACACCGGGGGAGCAGCGGAGAGGTTCGACCTCGCCGACAGGTTCTCCTACGTGAGCACCGGGGGCGGCGCCCTGGAGACGTTCCTCCTCGGCGAGCCGCTGCCCGTGATCGAGGCATTGAAATACTCCAGGGAGAAGCACCCCGCGGAGCGTTAAACATTTAAATAAGGTACAAGGATGCGGTTTCGATGGCAAAGAAGAAGCGCCGTGTAATAGAAGAGCCGGAGGAGGAGTACGAGTTCTCCCCCGCCGAGTTCAACGAGAGGGAGTTCATCCTCAAGGATATCTACGGATCCAAGGTCTTCGGGGTCATGATCGGCCTCGGCCTCGTCGTGGGGATCCTCGGCGCGATCATCTGCAACGTGTGGCACAGCAACCTCAACTGGGTCGTCGCCACCATCATATCGTTCGCGGTCGTCGCCCTCGGGAAGCAGATCCTCACCCTGCTCGGATTCAGGCCCGAGATGCTCGACATGAAGACCCTCGCGGGCGCGTACCTCATGTACCTGGCTTTCGCGCTGGGTATCTGCATCGTGGGCGTCAACCCGCCCTTCGCTTGAAATTCATTACTGGTGCGCTCGCACCAGGTTCCTCTTCTTCATCTCCTCGATCAGTAGCCTTACCGCGTTCCCGCGGTGCGACATGCCGTTCTTCTCCTCTATCGGGATCTCCGCGAACGTCCTGCCTCCGTCGGGCGTGAATATGGGGTCGAAGCCGAACCCGCGGTCGCCCCTCTCGGAATCAGTGATGTAGCCGCGGCAGACCCCGGTGACGATGATCCTCTGGCCGTCGATGTCGCATCCGATGCAGCACCTGAATTCGGCCCCGCGGTCGCCGACCCCTTCCATGAGCCTCAGGATCCCCGGGTTGCCGATTGTCTTCTGCGCATATGCGGACCACACTCCGGGGAATCCCTTGAGCGCGTCGACGAAGAGCCCGGAGTCGTCGATGATGTAGTCCCTGACGCCTTTCCTCTCGATCTCATCCATGCCCTTGGAGACTACCTCCTCCAGGTCGGAGGTCTGGACCTCGTCGTAGGGGAGCCGGTAGTGCTCCATCTCGATGCCCAGATCGGCGAACGATCTGGCGTACTCCGCGACCTTCCCCGGATTCGATGTGATGACCTTGAGCTTCATGTGTACCTTCCCCTGTTCCTGATGTCCTCGACCTTCTTCCTCACCTTGTCTGGCTCGTGCACGGTCGAGTAGTACGAGTCCATGAGAGCCGCGAACAGGGCCTCCTTGCCCGGGTGGGCGGATGTGAACGCCCTCTCCAGGAGGCGTACGTCCACGCCGATCTCCTCCAGGGTGACCCTGGAGGAGCCCATCGAGAAGTCTATGAGGCTGACCTCCCCGCCGGTGACGATCATGTTGGAAGTGGTCAGGTCCCCGTGGCAGATCCCGGCGTTGTGCATCAGCGCGATGCAGCGTCCGACCTTGGTGCAGATGCCATCCGGGTCGGAAGGGTTCGAGTCGAGGTACTGCTTGACGGTGGGCCCCTCCATGCGCTCCATGGTGATGGAGCACTCGCGGAGGTCCACATCGTAGATGCAGGGGGTCCTGACGCCGGCCATCCTGGCCTCCCTGGTGAGCCTGGCCTCGCTGCGGGTCCTGGTCGAGCGGATGCGCTGGTCGAGCTCAGGTATGCGGTAGCCCTTGGCGGGCCTCATCTTCACGACGGCCCCCCTTCCCATGAAAACGCAGGGCTCCACCGTGGCCTCGGCTCCGCGCAGCTCGCTGTTGGACATGTCGGATATTACCATCTGTGCCGTACATAATGATATTTATCTATAAGAGGCGATGCGGGTTGCATGAAATACACCATTACTGGCGACAACCTCCAGTTCGTCAACGTCGAGCTGGCAGCAGACGAGGAGTTCCACTCCCAGGCCGGGGCCATGGCGTACATGACCGGCAACATGAGGATGGAATCCGCCATGGAGGGAGGCTTCATGAGCGGGCTCAAGAGGTCCATCAGCGGGTCCTCACTGTTCCTCCTGAAATACAGGCCCCAGGGCGGAACCGGGGTGGTCGGCCTCGGAGGCCGCGTCCCCGGGAAGATCCTGGACATCGATGTCGGGAAGGGCACCTGGATCTGCCAGAGCTCCTCCTACCTCGGAGCCCAGCCCACCGTCAAGCTGGATATGGCCCTCCAGAAGAAGCTGTCCGCGGCCCTGTTCGGCGGGGAGGGGCTCATCCTCCAGAAGCTCTCCGGCAGCGGGATGGCCTTCATCGCCGCATGCGGCGACCTGAACGTCGTCGAGCTGAAGCCCGGCGAGGTATACAAGGTCTCCACCTCCAACGCAGTCGCTTGGGAGGAGTCCGTCAAGTACGACATCGCAGCCGCAGGCGGGATCAAGACCGCCATGTTCGGCGGGGAGGGACTGTTCGTCACCACCCTGACCGGACCCGGCAAGATCGTGATCCAGTCCATGACCCTGGCGGATCTGGCGCAGGCGCTGATCCCGTACCTACCGTCCAACAACTGAGGTGATTAGAAATGGCAGACGCTAATATGAAGAAGGCGGGGACTGGCAAGTCCGCGCTAGGCCTGGTGCTCGTCGCAGTGGGCATCATCGCCATCATCGCCGCGGTCGTCTGGGCTCTCATGCAGCCCGGCGTCCTCGAGGAAGTTGTGAACATCGCCGTCATCGCGATCCTGGTGATCTTCGGCATCGTGATCATCATCTACGCCGTCGTAGCCCTGGCCGCCATCCCCGTGTACGCTATGAAGGGCGAGCAGTACCAGGAGGGCATCGACTACAACATGGACGATGTCCAGCCCGTGAAGGAGTCCTCCTCCGAGGACCCCAAGAACGGCACCAGCTGAAACCCCTGGGCCCTCTGGGGCCCGTTTCCCGTTTTTCCCTTACCAATCATTTTATCGGCGTTCCCCCATACCCGCACGTGGACAGGATACCCCTAGGATGCCCCCAGTTCGACCGTCTTCTGGGCGGGGGCATCGAGTGCGGGAGCGTTACGCTCTTCTACGGCGAAGCGGGAGCTGGCAAGACGAACGTCTGCCTGCAGATCGCCCGCGAGGTCGCCCTTCAGGGCAAGAAGGTCGCGTACATCGACAGCGAGGGCCTGTCCGCCGAGCGCATGTCTCAAGTGTTCCAGGGCAACGAGGAGGCCATGAAGAACCTCCTGGTGTTCCAGGTCCACAGCTTCTCGGAGCAGTCCGACAGGATCGACAAGGTGGAGAAGCTGGCCGCCCTCGGGACGATATCCCTGGTGGTCATAGACTCCCTGACGATGTACTACCGCCTCAACCACGACGACGTCATGGCGAGGAACGAGTTCGTCAGGCAGACCGAGGTCCTGCTGAACACCGCGAGGAAGTACGAGATCGCCATCATGGCGACCTCGCAGGTGTACTCCAACCTCCAGAACGGCGGGGTGGAGTTCCTGGGCGGACATGCACTTCACCACAACGCGAAGACCATCGTCCGCCTGGATAAGAGGATGGACGGCCGGCGCGCGGCTGTGATAGTGAAGCACAGGAGCATCCCCGAGGGGAGGTCCGTGCTCTATCGCATCACCGAGACCGGCATAGAGGACATCCGAATCGGACGTCCCTGTCGATGGCGTACCTGGCGAGCGCGATCATGAACTCCTTGTCCTCGCTCTCGGGCAGGAACTGGATCATGGAGATCGCGTTCTCGACCTTCTTCTTCGCGAGGTCCAGGGCGTAGTCGATGGAGCCCGCGTCCTGCATGATCTGCTTGGCGCGCTGGCACTGCTCGTCCGTGGCATCCATGTTGCCGAGGATCGACTTGAACTCCTCGAGCACCTTGGGGTCCTTGATGCTCCTGATCGCGTGGGTGACCATGCAGGTGCACTTGCCCTTGCGGATGTCGTTCCCGACGGATTTCCCGGTCTTGCTGGAGTCCCCGGCGATGCCGAGGTAGTCGTCGAACATCTGGAACCCGAGCCCCAGCTCCAGGGCGTAGGTGTTGATGGCCTCGACGGCCTTCTTGTCGGCCCCTCCGATGATGGCCCCTCCGGCCGCGGCGGCCGCGAAGAGGACGCTGGTCTTCAGCTTGATGGTCTCGATGTAGACGTCCTCGGAGACGATGTGCCCCTCGTTGTTGACGTCCATCTGCTGGCCCCTGGCCAGGTCCCAGACGGCCTTGCTGACGTACTGCAGGACGTCCCTGATCCTCTCGGCGGGGATGTCGAGGTCCGCCATGATCTGGTAGGCTTTGGCGAACAGCGCGTCCCCCGCCAGGATGGCGGTGGGCTCGCCGTAGACGACGTGGCAGGTGTCCATGCCCCTGCGCTTCTCGTCGCCGTCCATGATGTCGTCGTGGATCAGCGTGAAGTTGTGGATGTACTCCACGGCCACAGCGAGCGGGACGGCCTTGGATTTGTCCCCTCCGACGGCGCCGCAGCAGGCGACGGCCATGGCCGGGCGCATGCGCTTCCCGCCCCTGTAAGGGTACTGCCTGGTGGCCTCGATGAGGTTCGAGGGGTCCTCGTCCTCGATGTAGCTCTTTATGGGTCCGTCCAGCTCGGCGGACATCTTCTTCAGGTATTCCTTTGCGTCCATCATAATTGATCCATCCATTCCTTTGTCTCGCCCAGCACCACGTAGCGCGCATCGGCGAGCGAAGCGAGGTCCCTGCTCCCGGTCAGCAGCATGGCGGCCTTGAGCTCCTCGCATATGATCGTAAGCTTGCGTTTCACGGCCTCGGCCGAGTCCATCGCCTCCTTGAGGATGACGTTGGCCACGCCGGCCGCCGTCGCGCCCATCGCTATCGACGCGGCGACGTGTATCCCGTCCAGGATGCCCCCGGACGATATGAGCGGGAGCCCGCACCCGGCGCACTGAGAAAGAGACACGGGGGACGGTATGCCCCAGTCGAAGAACGTCTCGCCCATGGCGGTGCGGATCTCGTCCCCGGCGTCCATGGCGCGGTAGAGCTCGACGGCAGAGAAGCTGGTGCCCCCCATGCCCGCGATGTCAATGCCCTGGATGCCGATGCCCTTGAGCCTCTCGGCGACGTCCGCCGAGATCCCCGCGCCGGTCTCCTTGACCATGACGCGGTTGTCCCTCGCTATCCGCCTTATGGCCTCCCTGACGCCGGCGCCGTTGGTGTCCCCCTCGGGCTGCACGACCTCCTGGAGGTAGTTGAGGTGTATCGCGACGATGTCGGCATCCACCAGGTCCCTGGCCTGCCTGACCATCTCGGATGTGAACGGCTCCTTGCCGTTCTGGGGCACCAGCTGCGGGGCCCCCACGTTGCCGATCACCAGGGGCACGTCGTGCTCCTTGATGACGGAGTAGCTCTCCGGGCAGGTGCCGGTGATCCCGGCCCTCTCGCTGCCCACGCCCATCCCGAGGCCGAGCTCGGCGCAGGCCTCCGCGATGTTGCCGTTGATCTTCACCGCTCCGGGGAACCCGCCGGTGATGGCGGTCACTATGAGCGGGAACTGCAGCTCCTTGCCGAAGAGCGTGCACGATGTGTCGATGTCGCCGTACCCGATCTCGGGCAGGGCGTTGTGGACGAACCTGATGTCGTCCCAATAGCAGTAGCCGGGGGCGATCCTCTCCTCCGCGCAGATCCTGATGTGGTCCGCCTTCCTGTCTCTGATTGTCATCTCGCTCACCCCTCGCCATGGTGCACGGGACGTCCTCCCCGCTGAGCAGGGCCAGGAGCCTCCCGGGTACGTTGCCGTTGACCAGGGCGACCTCCCTGCCGCCCTCGCACATCCTGAGCATGGCCTCCATCTTGTTCACGACCCCGCCGGTGACGTCGTCGACGGTGCTGCCCGTCCTGATCTCCTCGAGGGTCTTCCTGGTGACCTCGGGAATGAGCTTCGCATCGGGGTTAGTCTTGGGGTCGTCGGTGTAGAGTCCGTCGATGTCGGACACGAACACTATCGCGTCCGGTTTGAATATGTCGCAGAGCAGCTCCATCAGCTGGTCGCCGGAGCATATGCCGAAGCCTTTGGAGCGGTCCATGAGGACGTCGCCGAACAGGACGGGCATGATGCCCATGTGGGCCAGGGCCCTGATGGCCTCGGTGTCCGTGGCGATCAGCTTCCCGTCGTCCATTACGAAGCAGGAGCCGGGGGCGACGGAGACCGCCGGGATGTTGGCGGCCCTCAGCTGGTTCACCACCATCTGGCTGAGGTCGCGCACGTCGTACTGGACATGTGCGATGGCCGGGACCTGGTTGAAGTCGATGAGCCCCTGGTTGATGTAGAACTTCTTGGCGACGATGTGCCCGAAGGAGCCGGCGCCGTGCGTCACGATGACGCTCTGCCCGGACTGGGCGATCTCGCCGGCGAGGCGGGCCATGACGTCCTTGCGGAAGGTCCTGTACTGGGACTTGTCGGTGATCACGCTGCCGCCGAGTTTGATCAGTATCATCGTGCGACCCATCGCGCGCATGTGATAAAAGGATTAGCGTACAGCCAGTGCGTCGATCGCCGAACGGCCTCTCGGCCACCAGAGAATAATGGAGAAGTGGTAGACAGCGTGCCTGAGTTCCCGTACGCTTGCGCAATACAGTACAGACAGGTACGCGGGCGGACTTTACTTCCGGGTTCGGGATGGGACCGGGTGTGACCCCGCCGCTATGGCCGTCTTACCAGACCTCTCCATATCGGGCTGGTATATAACGATTTGCCCGAATGGACTGGCCGGTCGCCATTATCAGGACACGCATACCGTCGCCACGATGGGGTCGCGACCCTCCAGTTTGGGCAAAGAAGCGCAAGCACCGCTATACACGGAGAGGATCGGGGACCGTCATTCCCTCACGTACCTGTCCCCTCCGAGCATGTCCCCTTTGATGGGGTCGTTAGACACGAACGTGCCGACCGGGACTCGCTTCGGATGCGCATAGACGGTCAATCCATTGTCAGAGAGGAAAAAATGAGTGCAGCCGCCGGGAATCGAACCCGGGCAACAAGCTTGGAAGGCTTGAATCCTAGCCCCTAGATCACGACTGCTTGAACCGCCTTATTCGATTGCCCTATTTAACGATGACGTATGTCGCCAGCCCGCAAATCTAAGATATGCGCGCGTCATTACCCCTGGATATGGTAAGTTCACCCGTTTTCCGCACGCAATGGGAGCTGAAGCTCTGGAAGCACGCGCGCGGGTCGAAGGTGTACGTAATGCAGGATTTCATCGTCAGGCCGGACGAGTACCTGTACAACATTTCCAGGCATCATGAGGGGACCATCCACCCAGATGCGCTCATCGCCGTCATGGAGGCGCACGAGTATCCCCGCGAGAAGCTCGCCGACCTGGTAGCCAAATCCAGGGTCTCCGACTGCACCCCTTCCGTCAGGGCGGCGGAGATCATGCTCTCCAGGGAGGACCCGGAGGGCGCGCTCGAGATGCTCTCGATGTCCGATAAGAGCGGGGAGGTCCTTCTGCGCTCGGTCACCGAGGCCAGGATAAGGCTCGTGATGGGGGACCACGATGGGGCGAAGGAGGCCGCCTTGAGGGCCTACGGCGTGGACCCGACCAGCGATGCGGCCCACAAGATCCTCGACGAGACCGACCCCTCCGGGGGCTGGAGGGTCCGCCAGGCCATAGCGGTCATCCTCAACGGGGCGAGGCCGGCCGAGATCCATCCCTCGGGCAGGATGGCCGACCTTTATTCGATTTACACCGAGTGGTTCTTCGGCAGCAGGGACAGGGCCACGCACATGCTGATAGAGTCCCCGTACTACAAGGACGGGGACAGGGACTTCAAGCTGGCGTCCGCCAGGATGTCGGCGTCCGAGAAGGATTGGATCTCCGCGGTGAAGATGTACCGCGAGCTCCTGGACGGCTCCCCCGTATTCGTGCGCCAGGAGGCCGCGGAGGCGCTGATGGGCGCCGGGGAGACAGAGGCCGCGCTGGAGCTTCTGTACCCGATAGTCCCGATAAGCCGCAGGGCGGCCAGGGACAGGGTCGTCATCTACGACACCATAGGCCGCAAGGAGGGGCTCGCCGAGTCCATCAGGATGTACCTGGATAGCGAGTTCTCCGGGAAGGAGGACTACCTCGGCTTGATCGACATACTCATATCCGCATCGATGGAGGCGGAGGCGGAGGAGCTCCTGGAGAGCGTCCTGCTGACGTACCCCCGCGATGCCGGAGTGCTCACGAGGTCCTCCGTGCTGAAGGCGCACCGGGGGGACATCCAGGGATCGATGGCCGATGTGGCCAGGGCCCTGGCGGCGGACCGCGGGAACGCGGACGCGCTGGCGCAGAGGGCCAGGAACAACAGGCTCTCCGGAAGGGACGCAGTCGCCGAGAAGATATGCGACAGGATACTGGCCGCCGATCCCGGGCACGCCGGGGCTCTGCACATCAAGGCCGAGCTGGCTGACCTCAGGGGCGACCGCGCAGCGGCCATAGACGCCTACGGCCGCCTGCTGGAGACCAACACCGACGACATCGGGGCCATGAAGGCCATGGCCCGCCTGCAGGTCCAGGAGGGCGACATGATGGAGGCCCAGAACCTCCTCGACAGCGCCTACCGCCTGGACAAGGGCAGGGACAACGCCGTGGACGTCGCAGGGCTGTACGTGGAGCTGGGGCTCCCCAGGGACGCCATAAGGCTGTGCGCCGACCTGGAGAGGGCGTACCCCGGCGATTACATGGTCCGCCTGGTCAAGGGTAACGCCCACTATTCCATGGGGGATTACATGCAGGCCTCCGTCGCATACGTCTCGGCGGCCCAGGCCGACCCCTCGAATCCGATCATCTGGCACTCCAAGGGGATGGCCGATGAGAGGAGGGGCGATTGGGATTCCGCCTCGGAAGCCTATGACAGGGCCGTGTCCTTCGATCCGAAGGAGGCCGAGTACTGGGTCTCCAGGGCCAGGATGCAGGAGGTCTCCGGCGACTTCGAGGGGGCCGTCAACTCGCTCAACCGCGCCATAGAGGTGGACTCGTCCTCGCCGTACGCCCTCGTGAGGAAGGCCATGCTGCTGGCGCACTTGGACCGCTACGACGAGGCAATATCGCTGATGGGCATCGCCATGGCGTCTTCGGATGACCCGAGGATAGCGAGCGGCAGGGTGCTCATAATGCTCCGCGCAGGGCGCTACGACGAGGCCATGTCCATAATCAGGAACCTCCCGGGCAGGGATGATCCAGAGATCGCCCTTGAGATGGCGAGGTGCTGCCTCGATGCCGGGCATCCGGAGGAATCGATATCGGTGATCGATCCGGCCCTCGAAACCGATCCCGCCAACATGGAACTGCTGAGGATGAAGGCTGCGGCCCTGGCGAATCTGGGAATGGACGAGGAGGCCGAGAGCATCGTCAGGGCGATGAGGAACCTCCATCCGGATGAGCCGGACATAGTCAGGAAGACTGCGTGCGTGGCCGTGGCGGCCAGGGAGGAGCCCGCGCCGGAGGAGCTGGAAGAGGAAACGGAGGACCTGATGGCCCTGGCCAAGATGGCGCTCTCGCTGGAATCGGCCGGCGACCGCAAGGGCGCGATGCGCACCATTGACCGCGCCCTGGAGATCGATCCCCATGATTCTGACCTCGTGTTCGTCAAGGCCCGTCTGGTCCTCGCATCGGGCGACGTCCAAGGGGCTCTGGAGATGGCTCAGCCGCTGCTGGCATCCGATCCGGACCACCCCGGCCTCCACGAGGTGGTCGGGGATTGCATGGCGGCCACCAAGAACCACAAGTCGGCGGTAATGGAGTACTCCACCGCCCTGGGATGCGGCGGCCAGCCGGTCCGCCTGCTGGTCAAGCGCTCCAGGTCGTACGAGGCCATAGGCGAGACGGACTCCGCGCTCGCCGACATGGAGGGCGCGCACAGGGCCGTGCCGGAGGACATGGACATCCTCAGCAAGCTGGCGGAGATGCAGTTCGATGCTGGGGATCCTGCATCCATGCAGAGCATGGAGAGGATCGCCGCCGAGCACCCCGACGCTAGGGTCGTGGTCAGGTATGCCGAGATGTGCGCCTCCTTCGGGAACCGCGAGGGCGTGAGGGAGGCCTCCAACATGTTCAAGATGCTCCCGTCCCCCGGGGCGGAGAGCACGGTCCAGATGGTCAAGATAATGGAGGCGGTCGGCATGAACGACGACGCCATGGGCATGATGGGTCGCGGTCCCAAATCGGAGTCCGTGGACGTCAACGTCAAGAGGAACGCCGAGAAGGCCCTCAGGCGCGCGTACACCATGAAATCGGACCCCACCGACCCGGACATCATGGCGTTCCTGGGCCTGGACGATTCGATGACGTCGAAGGTGATCGACTACATATCGGAGAAGCCCGACTACGGCAGGATCACCCCGGGGACCGACGAGTTCGCCAGGATGGAGAAGCTCTCCCATGATGTGGTGGTCAAGCTCGAGTGGAGGGACCTGGAATCCGATTCCCGCCTGCCGCTGGAGAAGGTCTTCGCCAAGTGCGGGTTCAAGGACGCTGACGATGCGAAGGAAGCGGTGGCCTACATCTTCAAGGCGATGCGCGTGGACGTCGGCAGGTCGACGGATTCCCGGCTGTCATCCATATCCATGGGGCTCCCCAAGGGCATGACCGTGTACGACGTCATCCGCGACTGCGGGCTCGGGGTCTACGAGGCAAGGGCCGTCCTCACCCTGATCGTCCGATCGGTAATCCCTCATCTCGGACTTCATGAACTCCCTCAGGAGGCACGTTGCGTAGTTGCCCTTGGGGAGCGAGAATCTCAGCGTGTAGCCGTCCTCGTGCGTCTCGGCGCCGAGGTCCTTTAGCGGGCAGAGGATCTCTCTCCTGCCGCCCTTCGAGTTGCACTTGTTGAGCTCGGGGACGATGAAGTCCTCGGGGGACAGCTTGTTCTCCTCGACGACCGCCCTCTCGATCTCGCCCATCTCGCCCTCGGCCAAAATGCCGTCGGAGCCGAACAGCGCTATGGTGACGAACGCCCTCTTGGCGCGGACCTGCCTTGCCACGAGGTCTATGTTCCTGGACGTGACCCTCACGAGCTGCTCGTGGTCGGGTATGCCGTTGGCGTCCGTGGGGATGACGATGTCCCCCTCGACGGGTATGTTCAGCGGCATGCCGGCGTCCATCCTCCTGCTGAGCATCTCGTTGAAGAGCATGCTCTGGTAGGCGTGGACGAACATCATCTGCAGGTTCTTCGGCAGGGCGCTGATCGCGCCGGCGTAGTCGTCGGGATGGGAGATCAGCTCCCCGGCGACGATCTTCTCGAAGGACATGGACGGCGGCATCCTCTTGATGGCGGCCCTCCAGTCCGTGCATCCCTCGAGGGACCTCCTGACCTCCGCGGTCTCGGAGTCCTCCTCGGGAGTGGTGTATGTGATGTACAGCCTTGCGGCGCCCTCTATGTCGCCGCGGACGATCCTCTCGCCCACGAGGTGGGTGACCGGCCTGACGGCGCCGAACCTCTGGACCCCGAAATAGTTGGGGAACCCGCCGGTCTTCTTGATGATCGAGACGTCCTCGGATATGATCCCGGGGAGCTCCGATCCGGGAACGGTGCAGTTCCTCACCCTGATCTCGAACTCGTTGCCGATGAGGTCGCCGATCTGCAGGGCCCTGGCGGCCCTGTAGGGATCCTCGATGGTGACGTCCGCGAGGTAGATCTTCTTCAGGTCCTTCTCGGTGCACTTGAACGAGAAGAGCTGCTTCGTGACGGCCCTCTTGTCCTTGGTTCCGGCGAAGCCGATGGCCTCCCTGGAGACGCCAAGGTCCCTGGACATCATCCTGACGAGCCTGTTGGTCTCCCAGTTGCGGCAGGTGACTGTGGCGACGGTGTAATCCCCGTCCGCCTTGGCCCTAGGGGGGTCGGATATCTCCGTGACCCTGAAATCCTCGGGCTCGGTCTTAAGATGGCCTCCGGTGCCGTCGGTGTCGCAGAGGTACTTGCGCATGCCCACGCCCGCTTCCGCGGTCGTGCATGTCCTGTACAAGAAATCAGCTCTTGAAGTACTTGACCAGGGAATCGGCGGCCTTCTCGAAAGCCTTCATGGGGTCGCCGTCCTTCACCTGGATCATGAGCTTCCTGTCGACGAGCTCGGGGTGCTCGTCCAGGTACCTGACGAGCACGACGTTCTCATCGTCCTCGAGCGCCTTCATCAGGGGGGTGATGAGCGTGAGGTTCGCGTCCTTGAAACCGATGGTCGCGGTGTCTGAGGTCTTCTCGACGAGGTAGGTCTCCATGGCCGTCGGCTATGCCTTCTTTATAATAAAGGTTTCGCGCCGCGCCCGCATGTACGGCGCGCCCGTGGGCTAACCAGTAGAGGGCCAGGCTGCCGATGGCTATCAGCACGCAGACCAGGTACATCTCGCTGTATCCCAGGGCGATGACGAGGATACCCATGATCGACGGACCGAGGCCGGAGCCCAGGTCGTTGATGGAGTTGAACGTCGCAGTGGTCACCCCGTAGCGGTGCGGCGGAGCGGCAGCGATCACGATGGTCTGGCATATCGCGAAGACGTTGGATATCCCGTATCCGATCAGGAACCCGCTGCACAGGAACGCGTAGGGATTGGACGTGACCGCGTAGACCGCCAGCCCGATGATGAAGAGGGTCATGGCCGGGATCAGCACGACGTTCGGCCCCCTGCTGTCGTACAGGCGCCCGGTATAGAATCTGGAGATCAGCGTGCCAGCGGCCACGGACAGGAAGAAGAACGTCGCCGGGCCCTCCATGGGGGTCCCCTCCGTGTAGGAGCTTATGAACGACAGTACCCCGGAGTAGGAGAGGTAGAACACCATCGAGGTGAGTGCCAGAGGCACGGCGGAGAGCTGCAGGACGCTCCTGATGCCGAAGCCCTTGGCCTCGCTCTTCTGCTCGCGGGTGAGGTCTTCCTCGGGCACGCGGATGAACAGGGCGCAGAGGAGGGCCGAGATGTACATCAGGGTCCCCAGGTTGAATACCAGCGTGAAGCTGTCGGAATCCGCCAGGACCATGCCGATCAGCGGGCCGATGGCCATGGCCGCGGTGGCGTTGAGGAAGTAGTACCCCATCGCCTCGCCCCTCCTCTTCGGGGGGACCAGCTTGGCAACTATGTCGTTGGAGCAGGTACTGGATATCCCGTAGGTGACCCCGTGGATCAGCCTGACGGTGATAAGGAGCGCCATGGACGATGCGAAGGGGTACAGGAAGCTGACGGCGACCGCCGAGGCCAGGCCGATGAGGAGCATCCTCTTCCTCCCGACCATTTCGATGTATTTCCCGAAGAAGAGCCTGGATGCCATGCCGCTGATGACGTAGACCCCGGCGGCCAGGCCGCCCATGAACGGGGATCCGCCGAGGGTCTCGGCGAAATCCACGATTATGATCAGCAGGAAGAAGTAGTTCAGGATGCAGAAGAGCGACGTGAACGTGACCAGCACGAAGTCCCTGGTCAGGATGCGGTCGCTCTGCATGCTACCGCGTTTCGGGCAGGCTGTACAAATAACCTCGCTCGGACAGGCCGTCCGAGTCGTGGGCCTGCATGCCGTACATCTCCACGATCTCCCCCACGGTGGTGCACTGCTCGGGGTCCTTGTCGTCCCTCACGCGGCCGGTGAACCTGGGGAACCTTATCCCGAGCCCCGCCCCCTCCTTGATGACGTCCCATGCGGCGGTGTGTATGGGGCTGAGGGTGATCTCAGCGGCGACGACCTCCAGCACGACGGCCGGGTCGAACCACACGTCCGGGACCATCTCGGCGTCCACGAGCCTGGGCCTCCCCTCGGAGAGCGTGCCGTTCAGCAGCTCGGGCATGCCGTCGAGGAACGCGTCGTCGAACCCGGTGCCGAGCTTGCAGACTGTCTGGAACCTGCCGGAGTCGGGGTCGTAGGCGGCCATCAGGAGCGCCCCGTACTTGCCGGCGCGCTTGCCCATGCCGTAGAAGGCCCCCACGACGGCCAGGTCGAATGAGTCGGTTAGGGCCTGCTGGTAGTCCTTCTTGTACTTGATCCAGAGGAATCCCCTGGACCCGGCGCGGTAGACGGATTCGGGGGACAGCGACTTCGCCATTATACCCTCGCACCTGTTGGCGATGGCGCCGGCGAAGAAGTCCTCCCCCTCCTCGGGCGATTCCACGATCCTCATGGTCGTGGTCTGTATCATGCCGCCCATAGCGAAGGTGGACTCGAGCAGGGACCGCCTGTCGGGATAGGCCATCCCGGTGCGGTCCTCGCCGTCGTACAGTATGTCGAAGAGGAAAATCCTCACCGGGACCTCCTTCACGGCGGAGTCCATATCGTTCTTCCTCCTGCGGTGGGTGACGTTCTGGAACGGGAGCATGTACCCGGTCTCGGGGTCGATGGCGACGCACTCGCCCTCGACTATGCACTCCTGGCACTTGCATTTGGCGCGCAGCTCGTCGGCGATGTCGGGGAAGTTGGAGGTCAGGTCCTCGAGCCTGCGGGAGTACAGCTTCACGCCGTCCTTCCCGATGTGGGCCTGCACCCTGATCCCGTCGTACTTGTACTCCATGGCGCAGCGGCCGCCCATCTTCTCCACCACTTCGGAGATCGACGGGAGCCTCTCCGCGAGCATGACCTTGACCGGGCTGCCGACGGTCACGCCCACCTTCGAGATGGCCTCCATCCCGCCGACGGCCACGGTCTCGGCCACGAGCCCGATGTCGCAGGTGACGTTGAACGCCCTCTCTATGGCGGGGCGGCCCTCCTTGGTCGCGAACGCCTCGGCCAGGGCATCCAGTATGGTCATGTCCCCGGCGCCGACCCTCATCCTGCCCGTGACGATCCTGCAGAGGTACCTGGCCTCGAGGGGCCCGGAGTCGTGCAGGAGGTTGGCGAGGGTCTTCATCTTCTTGTCCTGGGAGTCCTTCCCGGACGCGTTCTCGATGGATGTCAGGCCGGCGATGAGCCTGGCGACGGTCAGCTCCTCGGAGAAGAGGGCCATCTGCTTCTTCGTGGCCATCATCTTCTCGGCGACCTCGCCGGGGTCCCCGGTCTTGATCCACATCCCCTCTATCTCCTTCTCGGAGTGGCCGCTCGCGATGGCGATCGCCTTGAGGACAAGCTTGTCCGACATCCCCAGGACCTGCGGGAAGAAGTCCGGGTGCAGCTTGCCCTGCGACAGATAGACGATGCCCCTAAGCTCCTTGGGATCCACGGTGCGGAAGAACCCGGCCATGATGGTGGCCATCTCCAGGCGGCTGGTGGTGGATTCCAGGCGGTCGAACGTCTCGGCCAGTTCGGAGTAGAGCATGCCGGGGTCATCGGCTACGTTGATAATATCAGTTGGGGTGCGGAGCACTCCGCGGAGATGGTCGTAAAACGGACATCTGGCTATTCGGTATCCATCGAGGTTCGTCTGGGTCTTCCTGACGATCTTGGACTGGCCGCTCCCAAGCTGGTCGCTGAGCCTCTGCAGGCGCTCCCTCATGGCTCTCTCCTTGTCCTTGGCGGCCTTCTCGTACACCTCGTCGAGGGTGCCCTTGCCGACGAGGACGTAGACCTCCCCGTCGTTCTTCCTGCCGGTCCTGCCCCTCCTCTGGATGGTCCTGATGTCCGAGGGGATGGGCTCGTAGAATATCACGGCGTCCGTGCTGGCGACATCCAGCCCCTCCTCGCCGACCGATGTGGACACGAGGACGTTCAGCTCTCCGGAGCGGAACCTGTCCAGCAGGCCTATCTGGTCCTTCTGGTTCATCCCGCCGTTGGAATGGCCAATCAGGAGCCCCGGCTCGGCATGGGGGATCCCGGATATCTTGTCCACGAGCATGTCGCAGGTGTCCCTGAACTGGGCGAAGACGAGAACCTTGGTGCCGGGTTTGGATTCCAGCACCTGGCTGACGATGCTCATGACCCTGGAGACCTTGGGGTGCTCCACGCGGGTGGTGTCCAGGATGAACCTGAGCTTCGGGTACTCCGGGCGGGCCATTATCTCCCTGGCGCCCTTGCCGCCCTTCTCCTGCAGGGACTCGGCCTCCAGCCTGGATAGGTACTGCCTCAGGGTGGTCATCCCCTGGCACTCCGCGTACTCTATGGCATGGAGCAGCTTCATGCATATCGCCGCCAGGGTCATGCCCCTGAAGACGATGGCGGTCTTCTCGCCGCGGGCCAGCCTGATCTGTAGGTTCTCCTGCAGCCTGTTGATGGAGCCCTTGGACACCATCTGCCCCCTGGGCAGGAGGCCGAGGCTGGACAGCTCGGCGACGTACCTGTCGAGCATCTCCCTCAGGAGCTGGACCGCGTCCTGCAGGTCCTTCGGCAGGTTGACCTCTATCCTGTTGACATAGGTGTCGAACACGTACGGGGCCACGTCGGGGTCGTCGTCCGACCTGACGTCGATCCTCCTGAGGTCCAGGTTGTCGCAGACCTCCTCGATCCTCTTCAGGTCGCTTCCCGGGGACGCGGTCATCCCGATCATCCTGCACCTGACGGGGCAGTACGGGGCCACGGCTACGTACGCGTAGTTGCCGGTGGCGCGGTGGGCCTCGTCGAATATGCACAGCGAGAAGTCGCGGAGGTCGTAGAGCCTGGACTCCAGGTCGTTGGCGACGCACTGCGGGGTGGAGATGACGATATCGGAGTCGGAGACGACGACCGCCCTCTTCTCGGGCTTCATCATCCCGTTGAGCATGCCGACCCTGGCGGAGGGCATGAGCTCCTCGAACGTGGACCTGTGCTGGTCCACCAGCGGCTTCGTCGGGGCGAGGATTAGGACCTTCCCGCTGTCGATGAACTCGGCCACGGTCCTGAGGGCGACGATGGTCTTCCCGAGCCCCGTGGGCAGGATCACCAGCGAGTTCCTGGCGACGCACCCCTCGACCACGCTGGTCTGGTAGCGGCGCTCCTCTACGGAGTCGGGCTTGATGCGGGGGTGCGTTACGTACACCATCGGCGCTCCCGATGGCCTACGTTCAAATTAACCTTGTTGGAAGAATTGCCCCCTCCTCGCGGAGGGGGAAGTGGGTTTCAGTTCTTGGCGGCGGCGATGGCCTTGTCCACGTAGCCCTGCCAGACCTTCTCCAGGTCGGCCCTCTGCATGGTGTCGAGGACGTACTGGGCGAACTCGTCGCCGGTGGCGCCGGTGTCCCTTCCGGTCATGACCAGCTTCTTCTCGAACTGGGTGCAGACGTCCAGGGCCATCTCGAGCTTCCTCCCCTTCTCGGCCTCGCCGATGTGGTTCATCATCATGGCGACGGCCTTGATCATGCTGCACGGGTCTGCGTACTGGGCCCTGCCCTCGGCCACCATCCTGGGCGCGGAGCCGTGGATGGCCTCGAACATGGCGTACTTCTTGCCGATGTTGGCGGAGCCGGCGGTCCCGACGCCACCCTGGATCTGGGCGGCCTCGTCGGTGATGATGTCGCCGTAGAGGTTGGGCAGGACGAAGACCTTGAAGTCGGACCTGCGGGCGGGGTCGATGAGCTTGGCGGTGGTTATGTCGATGAACCATACGTCATGTTTGACCTCGGGGTACTCCTTGCCGATCTGGTCGGCCAGGTCGACGAACAGGCCGTCGGTGGTCTTGATGATGTTAGCCTTGACGATGATGGACACGTAGTTCTTGCCGGTCCGCTTCGCGTGCTCGAACCCGGCGCGGATGATCCTCTCGGTCCCCTGCCTGGTCGCGACGCAGTAGTCCATGGCGAGGTCCTCGGTGACGAAGAAGCCGTCGGAGCCCAGGGCGTAGGACCCCTCGGTGTTCTCCCTGTAGAAGACCCAGTCGATGCCGAGCTCCGGGACGGAGACGGGGCGGACGTTGGCGAACAGGTCGAGCTCCTTCCTCATCGCGACGTTGGCGCTCTCGATGTTCGGCCAGGGGTCTCCCTTGGCGGGGGTGGTGGTCGGCCCCTTGAGGATGACGTGGCACTGCTTGAGCTCTGCGAGAGTGTCGTCGGGGATGGCCTTCATGACCTCGGCGCGGCGCTCGATGGTGAGGCCGTCGATCTGCCTGATCTCGACCTTGCCGGCCTTGATCTTGTCGGCCAGGAGGAACTCCATGACCTTCTGGGCGGATGCGCAGATGTACGGCCCGATGCCGTCTCCCCCGCAGACGCCGATTATGAGCTTGTCGAGCTTGGAGTAGTCGGTCCAGTCGGGTTCGTTCTTGAGCCTCTCGACCCTCTCCAGCTGCTTCCTGAGAAGGGCGCCGTACTTCTCCTGCGCCTCTTTGATTGCCTTCTCGTCGATCATTGTTATCGGCTCGCAATCGGCCACCCATTAATAAAGGATGTCGGGGGCACCGGTTCCGCAGCGGTTGCGGTATTTATTTCTATCGAGAATTATCCACAGTTTATATTGATGCATCATTATTTGCGTAAGTTTTAACTACTATGAGGACGAAACAACATTCTATCCTGCGTTTCTGGAACATCTTAAATATACCGTCGTGGGGCATCCGTTCTACATGGATGGAGCGATAATGGCATGGGTCGTGCTCATCGTTGCCAGTTGCATCGAGCCGATCTGGGTAACATGCCTTGACAAATCCGAGAATTTCAAGAAGAAGGGCTGGGGGATCGCAGCGGTCGTCCTGGTCCTCCTCTGCCTCTACCTCCTGGCGTACTGCGTCGGGATGAGGGACGAGAACGGCGTGGAGTACATCGGACCCGGTGTGGCCTACGCCGTGCTGGCCGGAATAGGCGCCACGGGAATCGTGCTCATCGGCCGTGTTCTGTACAGGGAGAAGCTGACGCCCAGGAGGATGGCGTTCGTCGCCATGATCGTCGTGGGCATCATCGGTGTAAGGCTCGCGGGAGGCCTCTGACATGAAGTTCGAGGTCAAGAGCGAGCTCACGCTGGCATGGATAGTCCTGATACTGGGGGGCGTGTTCCAGATCGGGTGGTCGATCGGAGTCGACTACACCGAGAAGTTCACCGTCTGGTACTGGGACCTGATAACCATCTTCTTCCTCGCGCTCAGCATGGTCTGCATGGAATGGCCCATGAGGCACGGCATCGCGTTCACGACGGCTTACGCCGTCTGGATCGGAGTCGGAGTGAGCCTCACGGTGATCGTATCCGCCATACTCGGGCTGGACAGCCTCACCTGGCTCTCCGCTCTCTTCATGGTCATCGTCATCGCCGGGGTGGTCGGGTTGAAGGCCACGCCCGTCGAGTACCTGGACGAGAAGAGGGACGAGGGCGGGAAGGAAGAGGCCAAGGAAGAGCGATCCATCCATACGGAAACTCATTTCAATCCTCCGCAGGGGCGCCGGCGACGGCCCCCTGCACACCCTTGTATCCGGGCATCCGCGTCCCGTTCCAGCCGTGGCTTTACTGGATGGTATGTACAGCCAGCGCTGTTGGATATGGAAAACCGTTTAAGGCTGTATTCAGTTTTCATCCACATGTATTCCAAGATTCTCGTTGCAGTGGATGGCAGCGAAGAGAACAAGCCCGCCGTGGACACGGCCGTCAAGCTCGCCAAGGACCAGGGCGCTGTGCTCTGCGCCATGTGCGTGTTCGACATCGGGAGCTACGCGGCTCTCACGTACGAGCTCGCCGAGGAGAAGGACCACATGATGGAGCTCGCCGACGAGGCGCTCCAGTATGTCATGGCCGAGGCCAAGGCGGCAGGGGTGGAGCTCGTCACCAAGGTCGCGATCGGCAAGCCCGCCGAGTCCCTCATCACCGAGACCGCCAACCACGAGCTCGTCATCTGCGGCACCCACGGCCGCACGGGCCTTCAGCGCGCCATGATCGGATCGGTCGCCGAGAAGATCGTCAGGGCCTCCGCCTGCCCGGTCCTGGTCGTCCGCAGCGCCGGGGAGTGAACACCAACTACGGCCCAGGAGGCGATTCTCCTCCTGGGCGATAACCCTTTTTTACGTAATAACCGTACGCGTCCGCAATGATATTCGACAGGTTGGCGGACGCCATTATCGGCCATGCCAAATTGATAATCGCCATATGGGTGGTGATCCTGATAGCGTGCACTCCGCTGGCCCTCAAGGCCGGGGAGGTCATGAGCTACGACACCAACGACATGGCGGACCCCGACTCCGAATCGGTCAAGGGGCTGGCTGTCCTCGACGTGTACTTCGACCACTCCATCGGCGACTCGAGCTCATCGCCGATAATAGTGATCCATTTCGACGATGCGGCTGGGATGCAGCAATCCCGGGAGATCTACAAGCTCCTGGAAGAATCCAAGGGCGATTTCAGGGATGAGAGCGGGAAGGAGAAGCTCTTGATGGTCATCGCCTTCGATCCCATGACGGGCGACGACGGCGCCGGGATCCTCATGGTCGTCCCCTATTACAAGACGAACTATTCGTCGTCCTATGTCAGCGATGACACGCCCAACCTGAGGGGCTTCGTCGCGGATGCCGTGGCCCAGTACGCCGAGACCCATGATGTGGTCGTGAAGACGTACGTCACCGGCACCCCGGCCATCTCCTACGACATGGAGAAGGGCTCCATGGAGGACATCTCCCGCATCGATCCCTTCACCGTCCTCCTCATCCTTCTTCTGGTGGGCCTCTTCTTCAGGTCCTTCGTCACCTCGGCCACCCCGCCGTTGACGATCGGGTTCGCGTTCGTCGTGGTCCTGGGCCTGATATTCCTGCTCGGGCAGGTCATGAACATCTTCTTCATCACGGAGATGATGCTGCTGGTCTCGATGATGGGGGCCGGCTGCGATTACTGCATCTTCATCATCGCACGCTACAGGGAGGAGCTGCGTGCGGGCAAGGAGCACAGGGATGCGCTCCATTGCGCAGTGACATGGGCCGGCGAGTCCATCGCCACATCGGGCGCGTCGGTCATCATCGGATTCGGTGCCATGTCCGTCTGCTCCTTCAGCCTGGTGTCCACCATGGGCATATGCCTGGCGCTGGGCATCCTGGTGGCCCTTCTGGCCGCCCTCACCCTAATCCCTGCCATCCTGGCGGTCGTCGGCGACAGGGTCTTCTGGCCCTCAAAGATGGACAGCTTCCAGGAGGGCGGGAAGTCCACCCGCGGATGGTATGCTGCATGCGGCAGGTTCGGTCAGAAGTACTTCGACCACTCCGCAAGGTTCTCGCTCAAGCACGCGAAGGCCATCGCCATCGTCACCGTCCTGGTGTCGGTGCCGGCAGCGTACGTGGCGCTCACCAGCGAGACCTCCTACGACATGATCAGCTCCATGGAGACGGGCGAGTCCGCCGAAGGCCTGGACTACATCGGCGAGTACGCGAGCGCGGGCATGCTGATGCCCGACTACGTCGTCCTGCAGTACGGCGAGCCCATCGCCATGACGGCCTCCGTCAAGTACAGCCCGGTGCCGATAGGCATGCCCGCGATCATATGGAGCGAAGGGTGGGATAGCAAGCTGGAAGGATTGCGCTCCCTGACGGCGGAGATCGTCGAGGACCCGAACATCGATACCGTGGACGTGCCCTACATGTGGGAACAGGAGAGGCAGGCCGCGATAGACTCGGGTGCCATCGATCCCGAGAAGCCGAGGGAGGCGGTGGAGTACCTCATCTACAACTCGCCCGGCGGCGATATGCAGTACATCAGCGGAGCCGTCAGGCAGGCATCCGCGCTGCTCGGCATCTACATCCCGAGGGAGCACCCGGAGTACACGAGGGAGCAAGTCGAGAGAGCCGTCTACGGGACGATCCTCAACGACATGGGGGGCTTCATCGACTACTACGCGAACGTCGTCGGCAACCATGTCGGCGGCGACTTCACCCAGGGCGGCAACAGCGTGGTCTTCGTCCGCATCTCCATCGCCACGGTCGAGCCATCCATGGCCCCCGTGTCCATGGACTCGATCTCAGGCGTCGAGGCCATCGTGTCCGAATACGCCGCGGACCATCCGGACGTCGTCGCGAAGTGGGTCACGGGGACCGCAGTCGTCATGTACGAGATCTCCGAGGTCATCGGAGGCGAGTTCACCCACATAGAGATCCTCGTGGTCATCCTGATCATCATCCTGCTGTTCGTGGTGATGAGGTCGTACACCATCCCGTTCAGGTCGATCTTCACCATCCTGATGTCCATCGCATGGACGCTGACCGCAACGCATTTCCTGTTCGTCAACGTGCTGGGCGGCGAGGTCATGTGGCTCATCCCGCTGATCCTGCTGGTCATATGCCTCGGATTGGGAATGGACTACGACATCCTGCTGACCACACGCATCAAGGAGAACGTCAAGGCCCACGGCATGAGCAACGACGATGCCATCTACCACGCCGTCACCCATACGGGCTCTGTCATCACCGTCTGCGGGCTGATCATGGGAGGCGCCTTCGGCACCCTCATGCTGTCCGGAATGGTCATGATGCAGCAGTTCGGGTTCGCCCTGTGCTTCGCCATCCTGATCGATGCGCTAGTCGTCAGGACGTACATCGTCCCGGCGATCATGCACCTGCTCGGGGACTGGAACTGGAAGGGCCCGGGCTCCACGGTCGCCAGGAAGGCCGAATGAGCGGGGGGGGGGGAGACCCCTCCCCGCTCCCTTACTTATTTAAGGGGCAGGGATAACTCTTTTAACTCTCCCGAAAGTTCCATTGCCTGGTGCTATATTGGACGCAATGGTATTGATCGCATTCATCCTGTACTTCGCCATCGTCCTGCTGATAGGGTTCTACTTCTACGGCAGGTCCAACAGCCTGGGTGACTACATCCTCGGCGGGCGCAGCATGAATCCCTACGTCGCCGCGCTCTCGGCGCAGGCCTCGGATATGAGCAGCTGGCTGCTCATGGGCCTGCCGGGAGCGGTGATGCTGATGGGTCTCGGGGAGGCCTGGATCGGCATCGGTCTCGCAATCGGATCCTATCTCTCCTGGCGCTTCGTCGCCAAGAGGCTGAGGAAGCACTCGGTCGTCGCCGGGAACTCGCTCACCGTACCCGAGTTCTTCTCCAACCGCTTCAAGGACGAGAAGGGCTACCTTAGGATCATCGCGAGCGTCATCATCCTGTTCTTCTTCGTCATCTACGTCGCATCCGGATTCAAGGGATGCGGGGTGGTCCTCACCACCATCTTCCCCGAGCTCGGCATGAACATCGCCATGGGCATCGGTGCGGCGATCATCATCATCTACACCTTCCTCGGAGGGTTCAAGGCGGTCTGCTGGACCGACTTCGTCCAGGGGCTCCTGATGCTCCTGGCCGTCGTGGTCGTGCCCCTGGCCGCGGTGGGGCACCTCGGCGGATGGAGCGAGGCCATGGCCGCCCTCGACAACGTCGGCGTCGAGAACTTCATGGACATCTTCTGGGACAACGGCAAGCCCCTGTCCTTCATCGCCATCATGTCCCTCATGGCCTGGGCCTTCGGATACTTCGGCATGCCCCACATCGTCGTGAGGTACATGTCCATCAAGGATCCCGAGCAGGTCAAGGTCGCCAGGAGGGTCTCCCTCGTATGGATCGTCATCGCCCTCGCTGCGGCGATCATGATCGGTATCGTCGGAAGGGCCTACATGGAGGCGCAGGGAGGGATCCCGGAGGGATTCGACCCGGAGCACATCTTCATCTTCCTCGCCGGGGACCTGTTCGTCCCGATCATCGCCGGACTGCTGTTCGCGGCGGTCATGGCAGCGACGATGTCCACCGCGGACTCGCAGCTGCTGGTCGCCTCATCGGCGATAACCAACGACCTCCTCAGCAAGACGAAGGGACGCCACTGGGAACCCAAGACCCTGATGTGGATCTCCCGCGGAATCGTCGTCGCCGTCGCAGTGTTCGCGCTCATCCTCGCGCTGTTCGGAGGCAGCAACATCATGAGCCTCGTGTCCTATGCGTGGGCCGGGTTCGGAGCGGCGTTCGGACCGCTGATGATCCTGTCCCTGTACTGGAAGAGGGCCAACCTTTACGGCGCCATCGCCGCGATGCTCGTGGGATTCGCCACCGTCATCCTGTGGAACACCTACCTTGCAGGGCCCACCGGCATCTACGAGCTGCTGCCCGGGTTCATCCTCTCGCTCATCGCGGGCATCGTCGTCTCGCTGCTCACGGAGCCCCCGTCCGAGGAGATCCAGAAGGAGTTCGATCAGGCACAGCTCCCGATGGAGCCGGCCGGCGCCGAGTGAAACCGACCCCCGGGGGGACCCGGGGGCCATTTCCAATTTCTCATGCAGCTCCCCGATTCGTACCGCCTCATCACCGCCCGGACCGTGGCGGAGGAGAGGATCAAGGGCTCCAGGTTCATCGCCGTCGCGATGCCATGCGCGTCTATGGACGACGTCAAGCCCGCGGTCACCGCCCTGATGTCGGAATATCCCGATGCGACCCATTACTGCTATGCGGCGGTATGCGGGCCTGCGTCCGAGACGAGGTCCAGCGATGCGGGGGAGCCCTCGGGCACCGCCGGGAAGCCGATCCTCGACGTCCTGCTCGGCGAGGGGCTCACGGACTCCATGTGCGTGGTCATCCGCTACTTCGGCGGGACGCTGCTCGGGACCGGCGGCCTGGTGCGCGCCTATTCGGGTACAGCGCACGATGCGGTATCCGCCGCTCCGAGGGGCGAGAAGGTCAGGTGCAGGACGTACTCCGCCGCGATGGACTACTCCACATTCAGCGGCTTCGAGAGGCTGATGATGCAGTACGCCCACGGCCAGCCGGAGAAGGAGTTCACCGACCGCGTGAAGGCCAGGTTCCGCATAGAGGTCGGAAGGTGCTCCGAGTTCGAGGGCAAGCTCTCGGGGAAGAACTGGCTCCAGTACATCGCCGACGAGGGCGATTCTTATTTCTGAGAATGGGAAAGGATGATCGGGCCCCCGGGGGGGCCCGCATTGAACGTTTAGTGGCAACCGCCGCCGCAGGAGCTGCAGCCCTTCCAGTTGGGGTCGCGGATCATGAGGCCGGTACCGAGGTTGGGGTCGTCGATGAACTCGATGACGCAGGGGTCCAGCTTCTCCTTGGTCTCCTCGTCGTAGTACATGTCGAATCCGTTGGCGGACTTGTCCACGATCTCGTCCTCGCCGGGGGCCTCCTTGAAGGACATCCCGAACTGGGGTCCGGAGCAGGCCTCTCCGCTGAGGTAGATCTTGATGCCGTGGCCGACCTTGTTGTTCTTCTCGAGCAGGTCGTTGATGAACTTCTCCGCATCGGGTGTGATGGTAACCATGCTATCACTTTTGGTTATATTGTTCTTCTATATAAAGGACTATCATTGGTCCAATTTGACGTCGAACTCCTCGGCGAATTTCCTGAACGCATAGGACTGGGCGCGGGTCATGGCCATCATCGATCCGATGACGATGCTCTCGAGGATCTCGTCCTTGGTGGCGCCCACCTCCCTGGCGTGCTTCATCTGCACGGCGACGCAGTACTCGCCGCCCGCGGCGGTAGCAGCGGAAATCGCGCACAGGTACCTGGTCTTCCTGTCGAGATCGCCTTCGGCCTCGAGCACGGCGCGGGAGTACGCGGCGCTAGGGACGAACAGGTCTGGCCTCTCGCTGAGGACCTGGTTCACGACGGGCACGAACCCGTACATGTTGCGGATGGCTTCGAGTATCTTGTCTGTCTGCTGGCGCAGCTGGGGGTCTTCTTCCATGAGCGAAACACGGGGGACCCTTTTTATAATGGTTTTGAAGGGAACCGCACGGTCCCGTCTTTATACCCATGACGCGGAGTGATTGCATCCGGCGCCGCGAAGGCGCAGGATGACAAATATGTGCATGACAGACGAAGAGCTTACGGCTGCGGTTAAGAAGGTGGCTGGCGCCTACGGCTACAACGACGTCCAGGCGGAGTTCCAGGCGTTCAAGGAGTTCAGGATCAGGTGGTCCAGGACGTACACGTGGATCAGCATGGAGGTTTCGGACTACCTCAACACCGCCCCGAGCGACATCCTGATCTCGATAATGGATACGCTGTTCCAGAAGATCAAGGGGAACGAGGGCTCAGCATACTCGGACAAGGTGAGCGAGTGGCTGTGCTCCGACGATTTCAGGAGGGAGAACCAGCCGAGGTACGCCGCCAGGTGCAGGGGCCTCAGCAAGGGGACCGCCGGCTCCGCCAGGGACCTGGCAGACACGGTGAGGAAGCTGGAGGAGGAGGGGCTGGTCGAGCATGATTCGGCGCTCCTGATAGGGTGGGAGCCCAGGTACCGCACCAGGAAGACCGGCTCATGCAGCGCCCTGATGAAGGTGGTCACGATCCCAGGCTACATGGACGACGAGGCCTTCCCCGAGGAGATCCTGGACTATGTGGTTTACAGGCATCTGGCTCATATGTCGATGGGCTTCAATCCGGACAACGGGTACAGGGGCGCTGAGTACGACGACCTGCTGAGGAAGTACCCGGGCAGGAGGGAGCTCGAGAAGCGGATGAGCACCATGAACCTGGAGTACCGAAGGTGTCCCCGGGGCGCTAACACGCCTCTTCACGGTACGGCGATGACGCCGCTCTCTGGGTACTGACTTACGCCCGGGGTGTGTATCGGGCCCGGCGTTGGCCTCCGGTCATCGCTGCGTCGACACGACGCACGCTCCCGCAGGAGCCCCTTGATAAGGGGATCGGGCCGCTGTATGCCGTTGCGTGCACATGGCGTTCACGGATCGCGCCCCTTCGCCGCCCCGGCGGACCTCCATCCGCCAGGGCGCTTATATACTTTCCACGGCGGGCGCGCGGTTCGGGGCAAACGCGGGGGCCGGCGCCTCGCGCGAGCATAACATTATAAAAGAAACCGTGCGAACCTTTTTTAAACGATGGCCGATACCAGCCCTCGGTTAACATGCACTGGGCAGAAGTTGTAGCCAAGGAGGTCGCCGACACATGCGACCATCCGCTAATCGCGACGGGGATCAGCCCTACCGGTATCATCCACGTCGGAAGTCTGAGGGAGGCCATCACCGGCGAGTCCGTGAGGAGCGCGGTGGAGGCCCTCGGCAAAGAGGTCAAGCTGATCTACCTGATCGATTCCTTCGACCCCCTCAGGAAATGCTACGACTTCCTCCCCCCGGAGTACGAGAAGTACGTCGGGATGCCCATATCCAGGATACCCTGCCCCTGCGGCCAGCACAAGAACTACGCCCACCACTTCGTCCAGCCGTTCCTCGACGCCGTGGATTCCCTCGGGGTCCACTGCGAGGTCATCTGGACCCACGAGCTCTACGCCCAGGGCAAGTTCGCGGAGTGCGTCGACATGGCCATGAAGAAGAGGGAGCAGGTCATCCAGATCCTCTCCGAGGTCACCGGCAAGGAGGCCAACCCCGACTACGCGCCTTACAACCCCGTGTGCGAGAACTGTGGGAGGTTCGCCAAGCCCCAGTTCGACAACTACGAGTTCCCCTACATGTGGTACAGCTGCGACCACTGCGGGCACTGCGGGAAGACCGACATCCGCTCCGGCGAGGGAAAGCTCACATGGAGGCTCGAGTGGCCCGCCAAGTGGATGATCTTCGGCACCTCCGCCGAGCCCTTCGGCAAGGACCATGCGGCCGCCGGCGGCTCTTACGATTCCGGGAAGAGGATCGTCTCCGAGATCTACGGAGGCAAGGCCCCCTACCCCATCCCCTACGAGTTCGTCCAGCTCAAGTCCGGGGGCGTCACCACCCAGATGCACAAGTCTCTGGGATGCTCCGTCACCGGCCTGGACGCCATCGGCATGACCCCTCCGGAGGTCCTCAACTACCTGTTCCTCAGGGTCAATCCCTCTAGGGCCATCGACTACGACTACGGCATCGGCACCCTGGACATGGCCGACGAGTACGACAGGATGGAGAGGCTCTACTTCGGCGGCGAGTGGTCCGAGTCCGAGGAGAACTCCGTCGAGGCGTACAAGCTCGCCCAGCACAACCACATCCCCTCCAAGCTCCCCCTGCAGATCCCCTACAGGCACCTGGTCAACGTGGTCCAGATGGCGCCCGACTTCGACGGCGTCATGGAGATCCTCGGGAGGACCGAGGACATGGACGGGGCTACCGAGGAGGACCTCGAGAGGCTCAGGAGGAGGTGCGACTGCGTCAGATATTGGCTCAACGGCTTCGCCCCTGACATGGTCAAGTTCTCGATCCAGCCGTCCGTCCCCATGGGCATAGAGCTGTCCATGACCGAGAAGGCGTACTTCCAGGCCCTGGTCACCAGGATGAACGACTGCAACTGGGATGCGGAGACCATCAACGACATCGTCTCCGGCGTCGCCAAGGAGCAGCCCATCGGGCCCAAGGGGGCCTACAAGGCGCTGTACAAGATCCTCATCGGCAAGAACGCCGGTCCGCGCCTCGGGCCGTTCCTGGCCAGCATGGACAAGAAGTTCGTCATCAACAGGCTCATCCAGGCATCCGTCTGACGACCTCGATGGGTTTAAGGTTCATACGATGATACAGAGGGGCATGAACATCGGCGGCCGCGTGCCTTTGGCTCTATCCGTAGTGGGTATCCTGATCGCAGCAGCATCGTTCATAGCGTACGTCCTCTCGCCGTCGAACATCCTGACCTACTCCTTCGTCGCCGGCATGGCGATCCTCGCCGTAGGCTACGCCATGGCATTCATGGGCCACCGCGGCACAATCGCGAGGTACAAGGAGGCGGCCGAGGAGGAGGAGCAGAGCGGGCTGATCGTCAGCCTCGACAGCACCTACGTCCCGTACGACAACCCCGCCACCATCACCGATCTCAGGGAGGAGCGAAGGTGCCCTGCCTCAACGCGGACATCCTCTACCTGTTCTTCGACTCGGCCAACATGCACAGGTGGAACGATCACCTCCGCCCGGTGGACCTGACCGAGATAGACAAGCAGGCCCACAAGGCGATGATCTCTTGGGTCCTCGCCAGCTACGAGGAGGCCGCCGGCAACCACGTCGACTGGACCAGGCTCATCGAGCATGGGATGTTCTCCTTCATCCAGAGGGCGGTCCTCACCGACCTGAAGCCCCAGGTGTTCCACAGGATCGTCGCCGAGAGGCGCGGGCAGGTGGCCGATTACGTCATATCCGAATTCGACAGGCTGGTGCCGGACGCTGATCCCGCGCTCCGCTCCCGCTTCAGGGAGTACCTTTACGATGAGCCCCGCACCAAGGAGGACGCGGTCCTCAGGGCTGCCCACTATCTCGCCACCAGGTGGGAGTTCAACCTCATCTATGATTCCAACCGCTCTATCTACGGCATCGACCGCACGAGGGAGGAGATCGACGAGCAGATCAACCAGCACCTGGACCTGGTCGGCATGAAGGACGCCATGTCCCCCGGCTCCGGCACTTTCTCGCTGATCGACCTGTTTGGCCAGCTCAGGTTCCAGCAGCGCTGGGCAAGGACGCCTAGGATCCCGAAGACGTCCGTCCTCGGGCACTCGCTGATGGTGGCCAACATGATGTACCTCCACGACTGCGACATCTCGGCCGACGACAGGAGCATCTACAACGATTACTACACGGGATTGTTCCACGACCTGCCGGAGGTCCTGACCAAGGATGTCATCACCCCGATCAAGGTGAACGTGGACGGCCTCGCCGCATTGCTCGAGGACTTCGAGCACGACCTTATCGAGTCGACCATCATGCCGCTGATCGACGATGCCTGGAAGGACAGGTTCAGGTTCCTGGTGTACGATCCGTTCTCGGACGAGGAGCACCCGGAGTACGGCATCAGGAGGGGCTCCGACGTGAAGGCCTGCGACCTGTTCGCCGCCTACATGGAGGCGTTCATCTCCGTCAGGTACGGGGTCAGCTCCAGCGCCCTCAGGGAGGGCTGCCAGGGCATAAGGGACAAGCTCGTCGAGAAGGGCAAGGGCATCGACGCCATGGCGCTGGTGGACCGCCTCGACAAGATGCGCATCCGATTATTTTAATCGATAATATGAGAAGGGAAAGGGGCCGTGGCCCCTGTTTCGCCATCGGCGCCTGCCGATGATCTCCTGTCCCCTCATGTAGGGCCTGAGGACCTCGGGGATGGTGACGGTGCCGTCCTTGTTCTGGTAGTTCTCGAGGATGGCGACCATCGTCCTGGGCAGGGCCAGTCCGGAGCCGTTGAGCGTGTGCACGAACTCGCTCTTGAGGTGCGGCTCGGGCCTGTACTTTATCCTGGCCCTCCTGGCCTGGAAGTCGGTGAAGTTGGAGCACGAGGATGCCTCGAGCCACCTGTCCGCACCGGGGGCGTACAGCTCGAGGTCGTAGCACTTGGAGCAGGAGAAGCTCATGTCGCCGGTGCACAGCAGGAGGACCCTGTAGGGCAGGCCGAGGCCGGTGATGAGGTCCTCCGCGTTCTGGCGCAGCTCCTCGAGCCTGGCGTAGGAGTTCTCGGGCAGGACGAAGTTGACCATCTCCACCTTGTTGAACTCGTGGACCCTGATGATGCCCCTGGTGTCGGCGTGCTTACCGACCTCCCTCCTGAACGAGGGCAGGTACGCGGTGTAGTAGATCGGGAGCTGCTCCTTCTCCAGGATCTCGTCCTGCAGGAGGTTTGTGATGGGGACCTCTGCGGTGGGGTTGAGGAACATGTCGTCCCTCTCGAGGTAGTACATGTCGTCCTTCAGGTTGGGGTACTGCCCGGTGCCTATGACGGCGGCCTTGTTGACGACCACCGGGGGGAACAGCTCGGTGTAGCCCTGGTCCTGGTGCATGTCCAGGAAGTAGTTGATTATGGCCCTCTCGAGCCTGGCGCCGTCGCCCTTGAGGCAGTAGAACCCGCTGCCGGCGACCTTGGTGCCCCTCTGGAAGTCGATGATGTCCAGGTCCTCGGCGATCTCCCAGTGCTCCTTCGGCTTGAAGTCGAACTTGCGCTTCTCGCCCTTCTCGTACACGACGACGTTGTCATTCTCGTCCTTGCCGATGGGCACGGACTCGTGGGGGATGTTGGGGATGTTGAGGATGCAGTCGTTCCTGATGTCATCGAGCTCGGCCATCCTCTCGTCGTTGGCCTTGACCTTGTCCGCAACCTCGCGCATCTCGGCGATCTTGGCATCCTTCTCCTCGCCCTTGGGCATCTTGGAGATCTCCTGGGAGACGGTGTTCCTGACCTTCCTGAGGCGGTTGTTCTCGTTGGTGAGGGATCTCCACTCCGCATCGGCCTCGAGGAACCTGTCGAGTATGGCCTCGTCCTTGTTCCTGTTCCTCAGCATCGTCCTGATCCTCTCGGGATCCTCCCTGATAACGTTAACGTCCAGCATCGTGAATCAACTCGGAATTTCTTCTGGGAGAGCGACGTCCAGGTGCGCTTGTCGGTCAGCACTATGACCCCTCCGCGCACATCTACCACGACCGCACCGGTCTCGGCCTCGATGGCGTCCGCGGCGTCCCTGGCCCCGCTGTCGGAGTTGGACAGCACCTTCACCTTGATCAGGCGGTTCTTCTTCAGCTGCGCAGTGATCTCGGCGTAGAGCCCCTCGTCAAGGCCGTCCTTACCCACATGGACCGTGGGGCTGATCTCGTTGGCCCTCCTCATGAGCTCCTTCTTGGCTTCCCTCTCTGTCATGTTCGCTCCCTTCCGTCGTACGGCATGCGCCATACCTTCCCGCACAGCCCGCATGTGACGCTCCTGGTCCCGTTGTTCAGCCTGATCGTGCAGCTGAGCCCGGGCACGAGCGGCGCCAGGCACCCCTTGCAGTAGCGCCTGTCCTTGGGCATGCCGACGCGGGTCTTCATGCCGATTCTCCTCGCTATATCCACGTACCTGCGCGCCCTGTCGGCCCTTCCGGCCCTGAGGGCCTCGACCGAGAGGTCGAGCAGCCTGGAGATGCGTTGCTCGCCTATGCGGGCCACCTCCGAGTGGGATATGCGCCTCCTCGACATTGTGCTCGGCGACTCGACTGCGGAAGTCCTATAAGAAACGTGCGCGGAAGCTCGCAATCGCGCGACGGGCATCAGGGAGCGCAGGTACTCCTGGACCTCGGCCTCCTCGCCCTCGAAGGTCTCCTCTGTGTCGCAGTAGGTCTCCCACAGGAACTCGAAGTAGTCGTGGAAGGCCAGGACGCACTCGTCCCACGAGGGCTTCGATTCGTCTATGCCGAGGAGCTCGCAGGAAAGGTGCCAGAGCCCCTTATCCGCGTCGTAGCCGGGCGTGCCGATGGCAGGGTTCAGGAGGGGTATGTCCCTCTGCGGGGTGATGATCCTCTGGAACTTCACCATGGGGAATGTGTAGCAGCCGCTGACGTCGGTGACCGCGGTGCGCCTGCCATCCTCGTCCAGGCGGACGTTGCCGGAGACTATGACCGGGCCCGCCTTCGCGAACTCGGGGATGTCGTTCTTCGCTATGTTGTCGGCGAAGGTGATCTCCAGATCGTCACTCCCGTTGGAAATGTGCCAGTGGTTGACCTTCACGGGGTCCCTGTAGATGACTCCGATGACCACTGCAGGTATCTTGGAGACGTCCCTGTAGGCGACGGCGGCGACCTTCTCGCGGTCGATCCTGCCGAACCTCCTCTGGGCGTCCGCGGGGCCGTACTCGAGGACGAAGCCGTCGAGGTGGTCGCACAATGCCAGCACGTCCCTGGCGACCTCCCTTCTGCCGTACGGGTCCGGGAAGTAGTCGTCGAACCAGTCGCCCACGACGCCCTTCCCGAGGAAGTCGAGGGTCGAGCAGAGCATCTTCATGGATTCCTCCATCAGGTCCTCGCTGCCCTTGTCCGGGTCGGAGCCGATCCCGGAGCCGGATGATCCGCCGATCTTGAGGTCGAACTTGGCCTTCAGCCTGGGATCAAGGTCCCCCTGCACCCTGAGCTCGACCTTCACCAGCATGGTGCCTATGTCTGTGAGGAGCTTCTGGATGTCCACCATGGCCTGGCCGGCCACGGCGACGGGTACTGCTGCGTCGCCCTCCGCGGGGACGACCTTGAATCCGTACTGGCGCATGACGCCAGTATGGCCGAACGGCTTAATTATTATTCGCCCGTTCAGACCCTATATTATAAACGCGGGTGCGTTCCTGTTCGCAATGTTTATATGCGAGTTGTCATTGGGTCGCTTATCGTAGAACCAGGCGACCGTACGCCGTGTGGCGTGGGTCCCTATCACGTTCCAACCAATCAGGTGGTGCAAATGGTAAGAAAGCCCGCATCGATGTACAGACAGATCAAAGGACAGGCGTACACCCGCCGCGAATACATGGGAGGAGTCCCCGCGAGCAGGGTCAGCCAGTATGAGATGGGTAACCTCAAGGAGGAGTTCCCCGTCGTGCTCACCCTCAGGGTCAAGAACCGCGTGCAGATCAGGCACACCTCCATCGAGGCAGGCCGTATCGCCGCCAACAAGGTCCTCAACGGTCAGGCCGGAGTCGCCAACTACCACATGACCGTCAGGGCGTACCCCCACGTCGTCCTCAGGGAGAACAAGCTCGCTACCGGCGCAGGAGCGGACCGTGTGTCCAGCGGAATGCGCCAGGGATTCGGCAAGACCGTCGGGACCGCAGCCAGGCTCGAGAGGAACCAGGCCATCCTGACCGTCCGCGTCCCCGCCGAGAAGGCGGTCATCGCCAAGGACGCCCTCTGGAGGGCATCCATGAAGTTCCCCTCCCCCTGCTATATCGACATAGAGAAGGGAGCCGAACTCATCCAGTGAAACCATAAATGTTCGATTTCGAACAGGACCGCATCGTTGCGTGGATTCGCGACGGAGGCTATGCCTCCGTCGCCCTCCAATTGCCCGAGGGCCTGAAGGTCCGGGCTGCGGAGCTATCCGACGAGATTTCTGAGCGCACCGGTGCTTCCGTTGCGGTCATAGGCCTCCCCTGCTACGGGGCCTGTGACCTCTACGATCATAAAGGCCGCTTCGACGCCCTCGTGCACTTCGGCCATTCGCCCATTCCGTCCCAGGGGGACGATCCCACGGTCCTCTACATCGAGTCCAGGTCCGATGTCGGGCTGGGCGGGGACGTCGAGGATGCCATCTCGGGCATCCCGCAGAGGATCGGGGTGCTCGCAACCGTCCAGTACCTCGGGCTGATCCCTGACATGGTCGCCATCCTGGAATCCACCGGCCGCACCGCCCTGGTGGGGGAGGGGGACGACCGCATATGCCATCCCGGGCAGGTCCTGGGATGCAACTGCTCCGCGGCCGAGGCCGTCCTCGGGGACGTGGACGCCTTCCTGTACATCGGGGAGGGCGACTTCCACCCGCTCGCCGTGGCCCTGGGCGTGGGGAAGCCAGTGTACGTCCTCAACCCCATAACTACTGAGCTCAGGGACATGTCGCAGATGCGCGACCGCATGCTCAGGCGCAGGTTCGCAGCCATCGAGTCCGCCAGGTCGGCCAATAGCTTCCTGGTGGTCGAGAGCAGGAAGATCGGGCAGAACCGCAGGGAGGAGGCCGACAGGATATGCGCCGCCATCAGGGAATCCGGGCGCAGCGCCTGCAGGGTGCTGCTCGATGAGATCAACCCGGATGCGCTGGCCGCCTACCGGGTCGACGCCTACGTGAACACCGCGTGCCCCCGCATAGCCATGGACGACTCCGCGCGCTACGGGAAGCCGATGCTGACGGTCACCGAGCTGGAGATCGCCCTGGGCCTGAGGGAATGGGCGGATTACGAGTTCGACCAGATACGCCCGGCCCCCGTCCGCCTATCTTGATATTATTAGTATAAGGGGAGGCGCCCCGGAGGGCGCCTGTGGAGTTTGACGATCGGAGCTGGGCGACGAGCCAGTTCTGGAGCCCGATTTCGTTGATGAGGGCGAGCTGGGTCTCGGTCCAGTACATGTCCTGCTCCTCGTCCATGTAGTAGTCCTTGAGGATCTCGTAGGTGGTGACGTCGTCGTGGACGATGGGGAGGACCCTATCGAGCTCGGCGAGCCCCTGGACGGAGGTCGCGAGGTCGTACTTGAGGCACTCGACGGGGTCGTCGAGGATGGGGGTCTCGATCTTCGCGCCGTTGGTGAGGAATCCGCCGATGTCGAGTACCCTCTCGACCATCTTCATGGTGAATCCCCTCTCCTCGGCAGCGTGGTCGGCGTACACCTTGGCGAGCTTGGAGTATCCCTTGGATTCGAAGACCTTTGCCTGGATGTCGTGCCCGTCCGCCTGCTGGGACAGGTTAGTGACGATTATCTGCAACGCACCGATGACAGTCTGCTTGTCTACCATGGCTATCGATTGGATGTATAGTCCAACTTGGATAAAAGGATGCGGTCACGGAATCGTAGGGTTATCGTTAATCATTAATCCGAATCAGTGCATGGAGGGGGCATGAAAGGGGACCTGCACACCCTGAAGAGAGTCTGCGAGTACGGCTCGAAGGCCATGCTGATCGGAGAGGCGGTCATAGGCATAGTCCTGCTGGCGGCCGTGATCATGGCTTTCGGATCCTTCGCATCGGACATCCTCGCGGACGCGCTAGACGCCGTATTCGGGGTCGGAGTGCCGGATGACGTCGCATCGGCGGCAAGGGTCGCGGAGATAGTCCTGATCCTCGCGCTGGCACTGGTGACGGTATGGACCGTCTACAGGCTCATGGTCTCCATCCGCGACGAGCACAGCCCCTTCACCGAGGAGAACACCCGGGCCATCATCCGTCTGTCGAAGATATACTTCGTCTGCGCCTTGGCCCTGGGGGTCCTGGCCGCCGTCGCCTCCGGATCCGTCGCGGAGACCCTGTTCATGTTCTTCGGCTGCATACTGGCGAGCGTCACCCTCTACTGCTACGCCCTGACCGTCCGCTACGGCTCCGTCCTCCAGGACGAGTCCGACCACACCCTGTGATACCATGATAGTGCTCAGGCTGGACAGGGTGATGGCCGACAGGAAGATGACCTTGAACGAGCTGGCGGAGAGGGTCGGGATCACCAACGTGAACCTCTCCAACATCAAGACCGGGAAGATCAGCGCCATAAGGTTCTCCACCCTCAACGGGATATGCAGGGCGCTGGATTGCCAGCCCGGGGACATCCTGGAGTACGTCGAGGATGATGATGTTATCGACAAACGATAAATACTAATCGTTATATGATAACTCATTAGCATGAAGGCAATCGATCTCGTCTGCAGCACGGCGTTCATGATGATGCTCGCGCTGGTCGTGTCGTTCGCGACCAATTTCCTTGACCTCTTCCCAGGCGACATCCTCACCCCGGACATCCGCAGCAACGTGACGATCATCCTCCTCGCGGCGATGCTGACGCTGACCATGTCCCGCATCCCCTACAGGGACCTGGACCCGGTCAAGAACTACAAGTCGGTCTCCAGGGCCATATTCTTGGGGCTCGTCGTCGCATCCACCGTCCCGCTGATCGCCTACTTCCTGCTGAAGGACGTGGACGGCTACAGCCAGTACGCAGTCGGGCTCGTCTTCCTGGCGGCGACGCCGTTCGCCGGGTCGGTCGGCCCCCTGTCCCTCATCCTGAGGGGCGACCTGGAGCATGCGCTCAGGTCCACCATCGTCGTGTACGCCGTTTCCCTCCTGTGGATCCCGTTCGTCGTATGGATCACGCTGGGGGAGGTCGTGGACATGACCAAGGTGGTCATCACCGTCATAGAGCTCATCGGCGTGCCGCTGGTCCTCTCCAGGGCGCTGACCAAGGTCAAGCTCGACAAGACCCTCATGGCCGTGGTCCTCAACTGCACCATCGCTTTCCTCGTCTGGCTCTCCGTGAGCTCCACCAACTTCAAGACCGCGGGCTTCGTGGTCCTGGCGGTGTTCATGGTCATCGCCGCCCTTAGGGACATAGGCCTCGGGCTGACCGCGGAGGTCACCGAGAAGAAGCTCGGCATCCCGTGGTCCTCCCGCGTGACGGACATCCTGATGATATCCTACAAGAACAAGGGCATCGCCATCGCGCTGTGCACCTCCGTCCTGGTGGGGCCCGCCATAGGCGATGCGATGGTCGCAATAGCCGCGAGCATCGTCGTCGAGGTCATATGGGTGGCGTTCATGGATTCGGTGCTGTTCTCCAAGAAGAGGATGGAGAAGGAGCTGGCCTCGGATAAGGAGTCGGGCATAAAGCAGGTCTGGGAGAGGGACCGAGCCGTTCGACCCCTTTTTATATCCCTATAATATAGCGCGGCTCATGTTCAACACGGAGGGCCTCCTCTCCCGCAAGCTCCCGGACGTAGTCGTCGGCATAGGGCGCGGTTCTGACGCCGGGAACGTCGAGAGGAGCGTGGCCGCAATGAAGGGCCATGACATCCGCATATACGACGACCCGCAGGCTCTGGCGGACGATCTCGCCAACGGCACGCTCGACGCGGCCGCCCGCGGGGACATTTCCTCGTCCAAGCTGCTCCCGATCCTGAAGGGATCCCTAGGCCTGAAGAAGCTCGAGAGGGTCGTGTTCATGGAGCCCATCAGCGGCAAGATGTTCCTGATGGCCCCGGTGGGAATCGACGAGGGGTGGACCGAGGACCAGAGGTACGAGCTCGCCAAGAAGTCCGTGGACCTGGCGAAGGCCGTCGGCATGGGCACCCGCATCGCGGTCATGTCCGGCGGGCGTTGTGAGGACTACGGTCGCTGCAAGGCCGTGGACCACTCCATCGATGCCGCGAGGTACATCGTCAGGAAGCTCACCGCCGACGGGTACGACGCGTACCACTCGCAGATCCTCATCGAAGACGCCGTCAACGAGGCGGACATCCTCATCGCGCCCGAGGGCATCACGGGCAACATCATATTCAGGACGCTGCACTTCATCGGCGGCGCCGCGGCGCTGGGCGCGCCGGTCGTGAACACCGACAAGGTGTTCGTAGACACGTCCCGCGTCAAAACGGATTACAGGGACTCGCTGGCCCTTGCCATGCTTCTAACGGAGTTGAGGAAATGATACTGGAAATCGATGGCGGCTACTCCGGCATAAGGTTCTCCGCATGCCACTTCATACCCAGGCACGAGAAGTGCTCCAGGCTCCACGGCCATTCGTACATCGTCAGGCTCAGGCTCGAGGGCGACATCGGCGAGGAGGGCATGATCATGGACTTCGTCGTGCTCAAGAAGAAGCTCAGGGAGATCATCGGCGAGCTCGATCACAAGACCCTGCTGCCCACCAGGTCAGACGACGTTAAGCTGACCATGGATGGCGATTCCGTCGAGGCCGTCAGCTGCGGCAAGAGGTACGTCTTCCCCAGGATGGACGTCACGCTGCTGGACATCCCCACCACCACCGCCGAGGAGATGTCCAAGATGATGGCAGAGAGGATGGTTGCCGAGATCGACATCCCGGACAACGTCTCCTCGCTCTCGATAGGATTGGACGAGGAGAGGGGACAGACGGCATGGTACACGGTGGTCCTTTGAAGCCCAGGGCGGTCGTCCTGCTCTCGGGCGGACTGGATTCCACGACCACGCTGGCCCAGGCCATCGACGACGGCTGCGACGTCACCGCGATAAGCTTCCGCTACGGCCAGAGGCACACCAGGGAGCTGGATTCGGCGGCCGCGGTCTGCAAGTTCTACGGCATAGACCATGCCATCATCGACCTGAACCTCAGCTCGTTCAGGTCCGCGCTCACCCGCTCCGACATAGACGTGCCGGAGGACAGGGAGGAGATCGGCGGGGACATCCCGATAACCTACGTCCCCGCCAGGAACATCATCTTCCTGAGCATCGCCGCCGGGCTCTGCGAGTCCGTCGACGCCGACAGGATATACATCGGCGCCAACATCGTCGACTACTCCGGGTATCCCGACTGCCGGCCCGAGTTCTTCGAGGCCTTCGAGGAGACCCTCAGGAGGGGGACCAAGGCCGGCGTCGAGGGGAACCCCATCAGGATAATGACCCCGATCCTCCGCGACTCCAAGGCGGACATCGTCCGCAGGGGCAAGAGGCTGGGGGCCCCGCTGCAGCTGACCTGGTCTTGCTACAACGGCGGGGAGAAGGCATGCGGGCACTGCGATTCCTGCAGGCTCAGGCTCGCCGGCTTCAAGGAGGCCGGCTACGAGGACGAGATCGACTATGAGGATATGCGAGATCTTCCGCTCCATACAGGGGGAGGGCCTGACCATGGGCCTGCCGACCACCTTCGTCAGGACGGTCGGGTGCAACCTCAGGTGCAGCTGGTGCGACACCCAGTACTCCATGGAGGGGGGCGAGGAGATGTCCCTCGACGAGATAATGGAAGCCGTGGGGGACGCCCGCACCGTGTGCGTCACGGGCGGGGAGCCGCTGCTCCAGCCGGAAATGCCCGAGCTCATCGGGAGGCTCCTGGACGCGGGGAAGAGGGTCGTCGTCGAGACCAACGGCGCCACCGACATCTCATTAGTGCCAGACAGCCCGATGGTGATGATCAGCATGGACGTCAAGTGCCCCTCGTCGGGCATGACCGACCGCATGCTGGAATCCAACATGCGCATCATCGGGGCGAAGGACCAGCTGAAGTACGTCATCGCCGACGATGCCGACTACGAGTTCGCCGTCGCCCACCTCAGGTCGCACTCTCCGGAGGCCAGCGTCATATTCACGCCGGTCGGCGGCACCGAGAGGCTGGAGTGGCTCGTGGCCAGGGTGCTGGAGGACGGCATCGAGGCGAGGGTCCTGCCGCAGCTCCACAAGATCATCTGGGGCGACCGTAAAGGGGTTTGAATACGTCAATCGACGAATATTATCCACGTCGAACAACTAAATCCGTGATTTTCTCACGTTAATTGCCGATTTTTTACGGTTTTAATCAGTTTTTCGTGAAATTTCTACGGATTTCGTAGCTATTTCCACGAAAACAATAACTCGTCGTCAAAAGTGGGCAATAACCTTTTTAATAGACAGTAGATACGACGTCTCATGACAGACTACCTGACTCCTAAATCCGTAGCTATCGTCGGCGCTTCCAACGACCTGACCAAGCTCGGAGGGATGCTTCTCGTCAACATGATCAACGCCAAGTACCCCGGCAAGCTCTACCCCATCAACCCCAAGGGCGGAGAGGTCCAGGGCCTCAAGGCATACACGAGCATCACGGAGATCGGCGAGCCCGTCGACCTCGCGGTCGTCGCCATCAAGGCCGAGCTCGTCCCCGCCCTCATGGACGACCTCGGGAAGGCCGGCGTCAGGCACGCGACCATCCTCACCGCCGGATTCAAGGAGGACAGCCCCGCCGGCGCCGAGCTCGAGAAGAAGCTCAAGGAGGCCGCCGCCAGGAACAACGTCAGGTTCTTCGGACCCAACTGCTTCGGCAACATGAACCCCTGGGCCGGAGTGAATGCCACGTTCGCCCACCTCCTGCCCCGCCAGGGACACATCTCCATCTTCTCCCAGTCCGGAGCGGTCGGTTCCTCGATCATCGACTGGGCCTACTTCAACAAGATCGGGATCGCCAACTTCGTCACCTTCGGCAACAAGGCCGACCTCGACGAGGCGGACATCATCCCCGAGATCTCCGAGGACCCCAACACCAAGGTCATCGGAATGTACTGCGAGGGGATCTCCAACGGACACAGGTTCGTGTCCGCCATCGAGAACATGCCCATCGAGAAGCCGATCGTCGTCTACAAGTCCGGAAGGACCCAGGCCGGCGCAGCCGCCGCGTCCTCCCACACCGGTTCCCTCGCCGGGGCCGATGCGGTCAACAATGTCATCTTCAAGAAGCTCAACGTCTACAGGGCCAGCAGCCTCGACGACATGTTCGACGTCCTGAACGTGTTCAGCGGCTGCGACGAGATGAAGAAGGGCGGCCTGGGGATCATCACCAACGCCGGAGGCCTCGGGGTCATGTCCGCCGATGCCGCCTTCGACGCCAAGAACGTCCACGCCGTCAAGTTCTCCGACGAGACCATCTCCGAGATCAGGAGGAGGGTCCCCACAGTCGCCGGAGTCACCAACCCCATCGACATCCGCGGGGACGCCAAGCCCGAGTACTTCAAGGAGGTCATCGACATCCTGTCCCACGACCCCGAGGTCGGGGCGCTCGTCATCATGGGATCCCCCCTCGACACCGCCGATCTCGAAGCGGTCGCCCAGTCCATCGTCGAGATCAAGGACCAGATCCCCGTGCCCTTCGTCGTGTGCTTCGCCGGAGGCCACAAGTGCGACAAGGCCAACGCCTACCTCAAGGAGGCCGGCATCCCGACCTACCCCACCCCCGACAGGGCCATCCACGCCCTGGATGTCCTCAGGACATACACCATCAACAAGGAGAAGAAGCACACCCCCATGGCCTACCCCAAGGCCACCGGAGGAGGAAGGGCCGCCGCGAAGAAGGTCATCGATGCCGCGAAGGCCGAGGGAAGGGACTCCCTCTCCGAGGCCGAGGGCAAGGAGATCCTCAAGGCGTACGGCGTCCCCACCCCCGGAGAGGCCACCGTCAACTCCGCCGACGAGGCCGTCAAGGAGTGCAACAGGATCGGCTACCCCGTCGTCATGAAGATCGTCTCCCCCGACATCAAGCACAAGACCGATGTGGGCGGAGTCGTCGTCGGCGTCAAGGACGCCGAGGCTGCTAAGGCCGCTTACAACAAGATCATGGACTCCTGCACCAAGAACGTGCCCGGCGCCAAGATCGACGGGGTCTCCATCCAGCAGATGGTCTCCGGCCAGGAGGTCATCCTGTCCATGATCCGCGACGTCCAGTTCGGGCCCGTCGTGTCCTTCGGACTCGGCGGCATCTACGTGGAGATCCTCAGGGAGATCTCCCAGGCCCACGTGCCCATGACCGAGGAGCAGCTCGACGAGATGATCACCTCCACCAAGGCGTACAAGCTCATGTCCGGCGCCAGGGGACTCGCCAAGTCCGACATCCCCGCGATGAAGGAGGCCATCAAGAGGATTGCCCTCATCGCCGTCGAGAACCCCGAGATCCACGAGCTCGAGATCAACCCCGTCATCGTCCAGATCGAGGGCAAGGGCGCCTACGCCGTCGATGCCCTGGTCACCCTGGTCAAGCAGCGAAACGATCCATTTTAAAACCCATTCCCGCCCCGTGAGGGGCGGGGACCATATCCAAATTCGATAGCGGTTTTCGTCGATGAATTGTATTTATTGCTGGGTTGTATCCAGATTCTATGCCCGATTTTGACCGTAATTCGCCGTATGACGACCTGCCGAGGCTCCCTCCGCGGGCGGATATCGAGTCGGTCGACATCATGAGGGCATGCATCAAGGCATCCAGATCGCTCGCCGAGTTGCAAGGGCTTGTTTCAACCATCCCGGATAAGAGAATCCTTCTAGGACTGCTGCCATTGCAGGAATCGGAATCCAGTTCGGCCATCGAGAACATAGTGTCATCGAAGAAGAGGCTCTTCATGGCGGTATCCGGCGATCCGGAGAAGGCCGACCGTTCCACGCGCGAGATATTGGGGTATAACAAGGCCTTGCTCACATCTTCAGGCAGGATTCCCGATTTGGAAACCATCAGAAACATCTGCTCGTCCATCAAGGGCGAAGCGATGGATTACCGCAATCCTGGGGATGAGCAGGTGGGACTCTTCAGCGCCGGTTCCAGGGTCGCTGTTTACACCCCGCCATCAGGGGCATCCGTCAATGGCCTCATGAAGAACTTAATGGAGTACATATTCACAGACGATGACGTAGACTCACTCATCAAGATGGCAGTGATCCACTACCAGTTCGAGGCCATCCATCCGTTCTTCGATGGCAACGGAAGAACGGGGAGGATTCTGAACATCATCTATCTCCAATATAGCAAGCTAATCACGGATCCGCTGCTGTTCATCAGCGATTACATCATCGAGAACAAGGCGAGATACTACGAGCTACTGGGAAACGTCACGAAGGAGGGCGACTGGGAGTCCTGGATCCTGTTCATGTTGGAAGCGGTCGATATCGTATCGCGCAGAACCGTCTCCAGGATCGGGAGGATCACATCCCTCATCAAAGACTGCAAGACCGGTGCAAAGTCCCTCGGTGTACCGGAGGCATGTATCGATGCCGTCTTCTCCAATCCGTACTGCACGATAGGTAACATGATGGACAGTCTGGGCTGCAGCCGCCCCAGCGCATCGAAATACCTCAAAGCTCTGGAATCCGTAGACATGCTCCGCTCCGTCAGGACTGGAAAGGGATTGGTTTACGTCAACAATCCGTTGATCGAGGAGTTCTCAAGAGCTGAATAAAAGAAATCAGAATTTTTTTACACGTTCGGCCATGCATGTGAAAAAATTCTTAAATTTTTTATACGCCCCATTCTGCGCCGTTCCCAGCATAGGATAAATACGGCTACCGCGTCCACCCGCCGATGACATCAGAGCTCATCTTCGTGGGATTGGGGCTCAGCGGTACCGACGGTATGACCGTCAAGGCGCTGGAGGCCCTGAAGCAGTGCGACAAGATCTACGCCGAGTTCTACACCTCCATGCTCATCGGCACCAAGCCCGATGACTTGGAGAAGGTGATCGGCAAGAAGATCAAGGTCCTGTACAGGTCCCAGGTCGAGGAGACCGACGACATCATCAAGGACGCGCTGGAGATGCGCGTCGGGTTCGTCACCGCCGGAGACACCATGTCCGCCACCACCCACGTGGACCTCAGGATCCAGGCCGCCGAGGCCGGCATCCCCGTGAGGATGTTCCACGGCATCTCCATATTCTCAGCGTGCCCCACATCGCTCGGGCTGCAGCACTACAAGTTCGGCAGGGCGGTCACCCTCCCGTTCCTGGAGGACGACTGGCATCCCAAGTCCCCCTACGACCACATCATGGAGAACAAGAGGATGGGCCTGCACACGATGATCCTGCTGGACATCCGCGCCGATGAGATGCGCTACATGAACGCTCACCAGGCCATCGAGTGGCTGATGAAGGGCGAGGAGAAGTGGGGCGAGGGCCTGATCGACGACAGGGCCCTCCTGTGCGTCGTGTCCAGGGCGGGATCCCCGGATGAGAAGGTGTTCGCCGGGTATCCCCAGGACCTCATGAAGATGGATCTCGGAGAACCTCTGCAGACCCTGGTCCTGCCCGGGAAGCTGCACTTCATGGAGCAGTTCGCGCTGGTGAGGTTCGCCGGAGCCCCCGAGGAGATCATCGAGGACGAGTGATTATCTGGCCTTTATCGGATCGGGGATGTATTCGCCATAAATAGTGTATATTTGCACCAGTAAATTTTATATTTCTATATTAATTGGTGCATATAGACATGTTGATGACGACCAAGATGATAGTCGGGTCCCTGACTCCAGATTATGAGAGCCCCGCTTGAGGCTCCAGCGGCTGGTCAGGGATGGGAAGTACATCCCAGTGGTCCGCGGCCTCTATGAGACGGATCCCGATACGCCTGGCCATCTCCTGGCGACAGCCATCAGGTCGCCGTCTTATCTGTCATTCGAATGGGCGCTGTCATACCATGGGCTGATCCCCGAGGGCGTGGTTGCATACACTTCCGCCACATGCGCGACCAGGCACGGCAAGGTCTATACGAACGCGTTCGGGCGCTATCATTACCGCGATGTCCCCAAGGATGCATTCCCGTTCGGTACCGGAATGATCCGCGAGCGCGGATACACATGGTGGTTGGCGAGCCCGGAGAAAGCACTCTGCGACGAGCTGTACATAAAACCAGCCGTGCGCTCGCTGGAAGATATGAGGGACATGCTGTTCGAAGACCTCAGGATATACGAGGACGGCCTGCTCGAAATGGACAAAGAGAAGGTCTCGACCCTCGCGGAGAAGTACAGGTGCAGCAACGTCAGGCTGTTCGCCAAACTGATGGAGAGGGGATTCCGATGCCAGGCGATTCTGAATACACGAAGGATATGAACAGGGTCAAGGAGAGCATCCAGGCATGCACGCTCTATGCCCTTTCGAGGTCCGGCTTCTTCGACAATGCAGGCTTCTACGGCGGTGCTGCACTGCGCCTATTCCATGGTCTCGATAGGTTCTCCGAAGGTCTGGATTTCTCGCTCTTGCACCCTGATGTCGGATTCCGTTTCGAGCATTACATCCCCGAGGCGGAGAGGCAGCTGTCGTCTTTGGGACTGGGGCTGAATATCAGCGTGAAGGAGAAGACATTCGATTCTACAAAACGCTCTGCGTTCGTCAAGGGGAACACCAAGGAGCTCATCCTGGAGCTTTTCCCGGATGGGGGGCCGTTCGACGATGTTTTCAAGGAGGATACGGTCAAGGTGAAGATGGAGGTGGACGTCGATCCGCCGCCGTTCGCCAGGACGGAGCCCAAGCTGCTCATGGAGCCTTATCCGGTCATGATCGAGGTCTACGATGAACCATCTCTGTTCGCGGGGAAGCTCCACGCTGTGCTATGCAGAGCGTGGAAGAACCGTGTAAAGGGCAGGGACCTGTACGATTTCATGTTCTACGTTGGCCGTGGAACGAAGGTCAACATGCCACATCTGGAGGCCAGGCTGCGCCAGACCGGATGCATCGATGAAAGCTCCCCATTCGATTCAGCGGTCCTCAGGGAGTTGCTCCGTGACAGGTTCGCAGGGATCGATTACGACAGCGCCAGGGACGATGTCGTCGATTTCATCGCCGATAGGCGTATGGTGGAGTCATGGTGCCCGGAGATGTTCATCCAGATGGCCGAGAGGATCCGCTGAGGTTCATTTCTGGTTGAATGCAGTTCTGATGGGTGATGCCTAAGCACAATCCGTGAAGCCAAAATGGCGGATGAATAGGAAAAGGTGGGGCGGGGTTACCCCCGTCCCGGTTTAGGGCATCAAGCCGCCTTGTTGCCGCTCTTCTTGCGGACGACGAAGATGAGGACGATGGCGATGATGATGGCGAGGATGACGGCTCCGACGATGCCGACGATCAGCATGAAGCTGAGGGTCTCCTCGACGATCTCTCCGGTGGCGGTTCTCATGTACTCGTAGCCAGGCATCGGGTATGCGGGCTCGACCCAGAGCTTCTTCTCGGAGTCCTTGAGGCCGTTGTACTGGTCGGCGGAGATGTATCCGTTGATCAGCTCGAAGTCGATGTGCTTCCCGGAGATGTAGTCCTGACCGGGGCTGTTGCAGACCTCCCACTTGTCCTTGGAGGTCTCTATCCAGGAGGCGACCTTGCCTGCATCCTTGATGCTGATGGAGTTGTATTTCTCGCTGTATGCAGCCTTGACCTTGGCGAAGGTGCTGTTCCCGAGGGCAGCGGTGGCCTCGTTGAATCCGTAGATCCAGGCAAGGATGCTCTTCTCGGCGGTGAACTTGATGACGGTGGCCTCGAAGCTGACGAGGTCGTCCTTGATGATGGTCATGTAGACGAGGTAGTCGGTCATGGCACCAATGACGGGGTCGGCCTTGACCTCGAAGACGTAATCGTATCCGTATCCCCATCCGAGGTAGTCGAACTGCTCCTGGACTGCGGCGGGGAGCAGGTCGTACTCCTCCTGGCTGATGTATCCGTCGAAGATGAGTGCGGTCTTTTTGGACTCGAGCCATTCAGCGGCAGTTCCTCCAGACGAAGCCCATGCGTTGCCCTTGGAGTGGGCCTGGGCGATTTCCGTGGTCTCGGTGTTGACGACCCAGATCGATTTCTTGTCCTCGCTGAGGGTCAGGGTGGTGGCGCCGAGTTCAGCGTCCTTGAGGGCGGCGTTGGCCTTCTCGACGAAGTCCTCTGCATCATCGTTCTTCGCGTCGAAGTAGACGTAGGCGAAATCATAGGTGACGGAATCCGTCCCTATGTACACATCCTCGAGGTAGAGGATGTAGCTCTGTTTCGCGGCATCGGACTCATTTGCGATGCCCACGAAGGCCGTGACGCAGAACATAGCGACGACGGCCGCGGCAATGAATTTCTTGCTCATATCCAAGATATCACCTTTGGATGTAGTCGACAGTGCCGTCTTTGTGTATATACCCATTGTAAAAAAACAACAAGTTGGATGGATGATACGTTCCGAATGGCCAGCAGGAAAGACGGTCTGCGGGAGGGGTGCAGACATTCTCACCAAGCGGTCGCCGCATGGCAGCCCCGACGTGATAATTATGTACATTTTTTGGTGAACAATGGGAGAGTTGGTTGTTTAACTCCACCTAGATATTAAGTACGCACGGGTAGTTGGTGGAGCATACAGCCAATCATTGATTGGAGGAAAAAGAATGGTCGATAATTCCTGGATAAAATCCGTTCAATCGCCCGACGGGTCGCACCAGTCCAAGGCCATGAGGAGGAAGGTCATCATAACCGTGGCCCTGCTGGTCGCGGGGGCGCTGGTGACCGTAGCCATGAACGGTGTCGGATCCAACGCGACCCAGTACCGCTCTGAGGGCATCCTGGTCGATTTCGGCGACTACCTCACCCTCTGGACCGATGCGAACCTGTCGGAGGAGGACGATCCGGTCCAGCTCCTCGATACGGTGAAAGCGAAGGCCACCGACGGCTTCGAATATACCATGTCGGACGGCAAGCTCACCTCCGTCACGTATTCGGGGAATACGTACGACAACTCAGATGCCTCGTCATGGGACCTGTGGTACGTCAGCGACGGGGAGTTCGATGCCCAGAGGGCCGCGAGCTACGACATAAGCGTCTCTGATTACACAGTGGTGATCTGGGCATACACTACCAGCGATGGCGAGCCGATGCCCGCGGTCGATGCGACCGCCACATCCATCTACGGCTACGCCGAGCCCAAGAGGATCGTCTCGCTGTCCCCCGTGTGCACGGAGACCCTGAATTCCGTGGGTGGGATCCAGAAGGTCGTCGGGACGGATTCGTACAGCAACTACCCCGAGTACATAGAGCAGGGCCACAAGGACGGCAAGGTCGCCATCGTCGGAACCTACACCGACCCGAGCTACGAGGCGATCATGAACGTGTCGCCGGACCTCGTCCTCTGCGACGCGTCCACGTACAACGACGTGCAGATCGCAGGCATCCTGAGGTCATCCAACGTGAACTCGGTCGTCCTCTACAACGGAGAGGACCTCGATACCGTCATCAAGAACATCTTCATCGTCGGGAACTCCGTGAGCTACGGGCTGGGGGCCCAGGCGTACATCCAGAAGTACGTCTACGCGATCGCCCAGATCCAGGCCACCCTCTCCCAGACGGGCATGAGGACCATGATCGCCCTCAGCAACGACCCCTCGCCTTGGGTGTCCGGCAGCCACACCTACGCCAACGACGTCCTGGACCAGCTGCAGGCGGTGAACGTGTTCGCCAAGACCCCCGGATGGTTCAACACCACGGCCGAGAAGGTCCTGGACAGCAACCCCGAGTGCATCATAATCATCGACAGCTCGAGGTACCACAAGGACGAGTACGACTCGATGCTCAAGATCCTGTCTCACGAATGGAAGTCCACGGACGCCTACAAGAACGGCAAGATATACCTTCTGTGCGACTCCCTGGGAGACCTGGGCAGCCGCGCCGGGCCGAGGACCGTCCAGCTCATGGAGATCGTCTCTATGATCGTGGACCCGTCCAGCCACACGGAGAAGCCGCTGCCGCTCGCCGTCGGCGACGATTACCTCGACTACCTGGACATCACCAAGAACATGGGGGACCGAGATGAACCGCAACCATCTGATATTGGCGGCCATCGTCGTGGCCCTCATGTGCGCTGCGCCCATGGCGCTGGACTCCTCGGAGGCCGATGCGAATGAGAAGGGCGACTTCCTGCTGGACTACGGCAACGGCTGGTCCATCTGGATCCAGACATCGCCCGGCTCCACCGTGGCCGACACGGTGAAGGCGACCCTGGATGCCGCCGGGCTGCCCCACAATGACGACCTCTCCGAGATCGACTCGCAGTCCGCGGTGACCATCGGGTCCACGTCCGGCTCCGGGTCGTTCTCCGAGCCTGGGACGACCGGCGTAACGGTGACATCCCAATGGCGCTTCTTCGCATGGTCCGGCAGCGAGTGGACCGAGGCGGCGGCATCCGATGCCTACTCGTCGCAGAAGCTCGCCGCCGCGTTCTACCCCGAGGGCATTGTCCCCGTGGAGACGCCCGAGCGCCAGTCCTCGTGGACGGCCATCAACGGGGACTCCTGGAACTCCGCGAACCAGATCGCCAACCTGGAGAGCGAGGCCGGCAAGAAGTGGGAGCACGTCCCCGAATACGGCGGAGACGACCCCAACGGGCTGTACGGGGGATGCCTGGTCGTCCGCGACCACGTCCTCGTGAAGTACGGCAACGCATCCAAGATCACGGGCCAGACGGCCGTCACCTGCTACAACATCGAGACGGGGGCGGAGGAATGGTCCTTCTACTACAACCCCAACGGCATGGACACGTCGTCCATGGTCGTCATGGGACAGTATGTCTACGTGCAGAGCAACAACGGGCACATCTACAGGATCGACTGGAGGGAGGGCCCGGGCGCTGACAACAGCAAGGTCATCACATTCGGCGGCAAGCCGTGGGACGACGAGACCGTGGTCCCGTGGGACACCATCGAGATCGATTGGTACGTGTCCTTCGGGAACAGGTTCGCCTCCATGGTCGCCGATTCCGGTTCCATCTATGTCAAGGCCTACAACGGCATGCAGTATTGCTTCGATAAGGACCTGAACCTGGTATGGTCGTTCCAATCCGAGGGGCATGCGTACTACAATACCTCTACAATCTTCGACGGCCACGTGTTCGCCGGGTTCTACGACGGATGCCTGTACATCCTGGACCAGAAGACCGGCGCCCTGGAGGCCAAGACGGTCATCTACCAGCAGACCGAGAGCTTCAAGGGCAAGTCCGGATGCGCCAATGTCCCCCAGGTCTTCAAGGACGACACCGGGTACACGATCTTCATCACCAGCTCGGACGGGCTGGGGATGGACAGCAAGTACAGCGGATTCGGCGTCTACCACTTCGACGGCACCCAGATCACCGAGGTCAAGAACTTCAAGGGGGACCTCGGCTCCACCGGCGCCTACATCACCCGCATGGATTACCTCACGGAATACGAGGGCGCGATGGTGGCCACCGATATCGGCTTCTTCGTGGTCAACAAGGACGGAACCTACACGAAGATATTCGGCAGGCAGCAGGGCTACGAGGCCGCGCACAACGCGCCGGTGCTCGTCAACGGCAGCGTGTTCTATTACACCACGTACACGACCCACAACGCCGTCTCCGTCGACATGACCGGGACCATCACCGGGATGTACAGGTCCATAGGCACGTACTCCATGGTGTCCCCCGTGGTCGTCGACGGCTACGCTCTGCCGTGCGACGATGACGGGGTGATCTGCTTCGGCAGCACCCTGGCGCCGTACGACCCCAACCCGCCGGTCCCCGAGTCGTCCACGCCGCTCTGGCAGATCATCGCCTACGTGCTCATCGCGATCGCGGCGTTCTTCGCCATCCTGTGGGTCGTGCTGAGGTTCGGCCTCAAGTGGGAGAACCCCTTCGGGGAGATGAAGCGCAAGGTGCGCCACTTCTTCTTCGGAACCGAGTTCACCCACAACAAGAGGAGCAAGCGCAAGGTGCGCGCGGTCGTGATATTCGGAGTATCCATCACCCTGCTGGTGGCCCTGGCATCCCTGTGCCTGGGATCGGAGACCACCATGGGCCCCCTCGAGGCGCTGTCCAACGCCATCTCCGCCATACAGAAGGGCGGCAGCGGGCTCACCTACGAGGAGATGCTGATCTACAACCAGCGCCTGCCCCGCGTGCTCGCCGCCATCGCGGTGGGAATGGGCCTGTCCGTGGCCGGTGCCATGTACCAGGCCGTCATCAAGAACCCGCTGGTCGAGCCGTACATCATGGGAGTGTCCTCTGGAGCCGGAACCTTCGCGGTCCTGGTCCTGACGTCCGGGTTCACGTTCTTCGGGCTGTTCGCCCTGAACTCCCCCTACCTCATCGCCTTCTGCGCCATCTTCGGCGGTCTCCTGGCCTTCGGCCTCACCATGCTGCTCGCGTTGAAGACCGGCGGCAAGTCCATCAACTACGTCCTGGCCGGTATAGTCATAGGCCTGGTGTTCTCCGCCGTGCAATCATTGATGATGATGAGCGCGGGGACCAAGGTCGCCAGCGCCCTGTCGTGGCTGTACGGTTCCTTCGCCAGCATGACGTGGGACAAGCTGTGGCTGGTGCTGATCCCGGCGTTCTTCATATGCGTCATCCCGCTCATCTGGGCCAAGGAGTTCAACCTGGTCCTGCTGGGCGAGGATCAGGCCAAGCAGATGGGATTGAACGCCAAGCGCTTCGATGCCGTGATGCTGATCATCGCATCCGTGCTGACGTCAATATGCGTCGCGTTCTGCGGAGTCATCGGATTTGTCGGACTGGTCATCCCGCACCTGAGCAGGATGATCCTGGGAGGCGACCACCGCCTGATGCTCCCGGCCACCATGGCCTTCGGAGGATTCCTGATGGTTGCCGCCGATCTGCTAGCGCGCACATTGCTATCAGGATACGAATTGCCGGTGGGGGCGATCACCACGGCCATAGGAGTGCCGGTGTTCGCCTACCTGCTCATCACCAGAGGGAGGTCCTACGATGTCCGAGGAAGGCGGCATAAGAGCGACCCTCAGGCGCTTCATAGACGGCAACGGCGCAACGCACATGCAGCGCAAGAGGCACAGGATGAAGTTCATCCTGGCCTTCGGCACCGTGCTGGCCGTGTTGGTGTTCATCGCCATGCTCTGCATCGGGCCGACGAAGATCCTCGACCCGATCTCTGCGCTGGCCAACCTGTTCACAGCCATCGGCAAGGACGGGAGCGAGATGACGCCGGACCAGGTCATGGTGTACAGCTCCAGGTTCCCGAGGGCCCTGGCCGCCCTGGCGGTCGGCATAGGCCTGTCCATCGCCGGATCCGCATACCAGGCGGTCATACGCAACCCCCTGGTCGACCCGTACATCATGGGAGTGTCGTCCGGAGCCGGGACGCTGGCCATCGCGGTCATCGCGTTCGATTTCACGTTCTTCGGATTGCTGGACCACAACTCGATCTACCTCGTGGCGATAGCCGCGATCCTCGGAGGCCTCATCGCCTTCTTCCTGACCATGGCGCTGGCCCAGCGCGCAGGCGGGACCACCAACTCCTACGTCCTGTCGGGAGTGGTGATCGGATTGGTGTTCGGCGCGATGCAGACCATAATGATAGTGTTCTCAGGGAACAAGGTCTCCGACGTCCTGCTGTGGCTGTTCGGGTCCTTCGCCAACGTAACCATGGAGAAGGCCGTGTTCATACTGATCCCGGTGGTCGTGATCTCTGTATTCATAATGAGGTACGCCAAGGAGATGAACCTGGTCCTCCTGGGAGAGAGCCAGGCCCGCCAGATGGGATTGAACGTCAGGCGCTTCAACGCCATGATGCTCACCCTCGCCTCCATACTTACCGCGTTCTGCGTCGCGTTCTGCGGGATCATAGGGTTCGTGGGACTCGTGGTCCCCCACCTGTGCCGCATGCTGTTCGGAGGGGACCACCGCCTGGTGCTCCCCGCCTCCATCGCTCTGGGAGCGGTGCTGATGATGGCGGCCGACCTGGCCGCCAGGATGATAGAGCCCGGCACCGAGCTGCCCGTCGGTGCCATAACCACTTTGATAGGCGTCCCCGTGTTCGCCTACCTCCTCTTCATTAGGGGGAAGATGTACAATGGATGAAGTACCGCTATTGGAAGTCCGCCATCTGGACAAGATATACGACAACGGCTTTCACGCCGACAAGGACGTGAGCTTCTCGGTCCCCTCGGGGAAGCTAGTCGGGCTCATCGGGCCCAACGGCTGCGGGAAGACCACCATGATGAGGTGCATCAACAAGATGCATATGCTCACCAGCGGTGACATCCTGATCGACGGGGAGTCCGTGCTGCCCAAGACGCCCACGGAGGTCGCCAAACTGGTGTCCAACGTGCCGGCGGAGATGACCGCGTCCTTCGGGCTGACGGTGTTCGAGACCGTCATGCTCGGGAGGTACCCCTACCTGCAGAACATGTGGTGGGAGACCGACGAGGACGAGACCCTCGTGGAGGAGACGCTGAAGAAGTTCGGCGTGCACCACCTGCAGGACCGCGCCCTCAACATGCTCTCATCCGGTGAGCAGCAGAGGGTCCTGATCGCCAAGGCCTACGTGCAGGAGCCCAGGCTCATGCTCGTCGACGAGCCCACCTCCCACCTGGACATGAAGTTCAAGCTGGAGGTCATGGAGTACCTCAAGGCCATGGTCAAGAAGGACATGACCATCCTGGTCGCGGAGCACGACATCTCGCTGATGGCGAGGTACTGCGACCTGTGCGTCATCATGAAGAAGGGTGAGCTCGTCGCCATCGGGGAACCCAAGAAGATCATCACGCCGGAGCTCATCAAGGAGGTCTACGGCGTGGAGGCATCCGTGGGCATCGACAACGAGGGCGACCTGTACGTCCTGCCCAAGAGGGTGAAGATCGAGCAGCAGTGAGGCGGAGGGACGGCAGGGTTCGTTTCCGAAGACGGCTCCCTGCCGGCCCGACCCGCTGAGGGCGGGTCAACCTTTTTCAATCACCACGGCAATCAATCACCGTTCGGTGGCCTTACGACCATTCGAGCACGATGGTCAGACGACCGATCGTGATTGTCAGCCGGAATCCGCCTTGCGGACGATGGCTGAGGGATGAAGCAAACACTTTACCACCTCCTGCCTGGTTCCCGGGGCCGTCGCCCTGACAGGACCTGTGTCCGTTGACTCCGGACCACAGGTCCGGAACCGGCAACTAGGTGCAATACGCGCTGGATTGATAACTACCTCATACGCCACCGTGAAATGCTTTGGGAAGACCACTATCTCTTCTCGCTTTTGGGCGTGAGGCATGTCGTCAGATTCTTTGCTTGGAATGGAGTCAGGATAGCCCTTGCCGATTTTCCAATCCGGTATCATCGCCGGAATGTTCGAGTCCATCTCCCGCCGCCCGTTCGATCTGGGTGCATCGTGCATCCGCGCCGGACGTTCTGATCAAGCATTTTAATGGAAAGAGAAGTCAACGCTGAAGGGTGAAAACGGCAGTGACGGAGGGTTTATCCAGCATGGCCCTTATCTCGGAATCCGACATGCCCGATATCTTCCCGAGGCGGGTGAAGTCATAGGCGTTGTCGTCGAAGTACAGGCATATCTGCACGCCCCTGTACAGCACGATGTCCCCGATGCCCACCTCGATCCAGGAATCGTCCTTGACGACGGATGAGGGCATGCTGCCCGTCTGCTCGAATCCGCCGTACCTCTCCATCGCAACGGTTAGGCCGTCGCGGGCGAGCTTCTTGATGGCCGCTACGGATGGGTTGTCCTCCCATTGGACTTCGACAGCCTTCCCGTCCACCGCCATCATGAGATCCATATCCCTCACATCCGGGTCGACAGGGTCGTCATCGTCGTGGTGGCCGGACCCGTTGCCGTCGGACATCAGGATGTACAGGCAGGCCCCTGCGATGACCACGGCTGCGGCGGCGACCAATATGACGATGGCCCTGCTCATACGCTCGAAATGGACGGGCTTCATATTTGTATATAGCTGTGAATCGGAGTCCGGCGATCCCATCCGCAAATACGATATCTGACGACGGCATCATCGTCGCATGGTCAACTGCCTGCGCGTGCCGAAGTGCGATGGGGAGAGCGTGCGCTCCGAGCTCATGGCGCAGGGGCTCCTGGATCTCTCCCACAGGATCTCCTCCGACGGAGGGGACCTGCTCATCCCGGTCCTGTGCGATTCATTCGGCGATTATCCCGTGGAGGAAGCCGATGCCGCGGAGCAGGGCGTGAGGCCCAAGGAGTACAGGGAGGTCGTGAAGGACGTCCCGGACGGGCTCAGGGATCTTCTCCCGGTGTCGTTCGACGTAGTAGGCGACATAGCCATGATAAGGATCCCCGACGAGCTGCTGCCGTACTCGAGGCAGATCGGGGAGGCCCTCATAGAGGTCAACAGGAACATCCGCGCGGCGTTCAGCGACTCGGGCGTCAAGGGCGAGTTCAGGATCAGGGACCTGGAGAAGATCGCAGGGGAAGGAGGCTCCGAAACCGTCCACAAGGAGTTCGGCGTGAGGCTGTTCACCGACCCGTCCAAGGTCTATTTCAATCCGAGGCTCTCATCCGAGAGGAGCAGGATAGCGGGGCTCGTGGAGGATGGCGAGGTCATCATCGACATGTTCGGGGGAGTCGCCCCGTTCGGCACCGTCATAGGCAAGCTGGCGCATCCGTCCGCGATATACTCTATCGACCTCAATCCGGCGGCGGAGGAGTTCGCATGCAGGAACGCCAGGAAGAACGGGGTCAAGGTCCTGCACCCCATGACGGGGGACTCCTCGAAGGTCGTCTACATGCTCCCGGAGGCCGACAGGATCATCATGAACCTGCCCCAGATAGCGGATAGGTTCCTCTGCTATGCCATGGACAGGCTGAAGGTCGGCGGCACCGCCCACATGTACAAGATCCTGGAGAGGTCCGAGTTCGAGGGGTTCGAGCGGGGGCTTGTGGAGGATATGGCATCGAGGGGCTTCGGCATCCGCATATCCAGCTCCGAGCTCAAGACGTACTCCCCGACGATGTCCGTCTATTCCCTCGATATCCAGCGCGTGTCGTGATGATGGGCGGTGAGGGGAGGGACCCCGCAAGGGTGGCAGCATTCCCATCCCCCCGGCCCGATCAGGTCGAGCCAACCTTTTTTCAACCACTACGGCGATTGATTGCCGTTCGGTGGCCTTACGACCACTCGAGCACGATGGTCAAAAGACCGGTCGTGATTGTCAGCCGGAATCCGCTCTCCGGACGGCGGCTGAGAGAGTATCCAAACATCTTATCATCTGCCTGCCAGGTTCCCGGGGCTGCCGCCCTGACAGGACCTGTGTCCGTTGACTCCGGACTACAGGCCCGGAACCGGCAGGACAGGTATTTCTCCGAGGGTTATAACCGGCTGTTACGCCTCAGTGGACCACTGGGAGCATTATGCTTAGGCATTTTCGCTGCTTCTTCGGAGTCAGCGTGATCCCGGTCTGTCCCTGGTAGTTCCCGCTCCGCTTCGCGTAGTCCTGCATGGACTCGGAGTTCAGGGACTCGAACACCATCTGGCAGAACCTCTCGCCGATGGGTATCTCCACGGGGTCGTCGGTGGCGTTGTAGGCGCCGAGCGTGAGCGTCCCCTCGAAGCCGGCGTCGATCTTCCCGAACGCTCCGATGATGCCCTTCCTTATCCAGGTGGTTCTGAGCCAGAGCTGGGCGCAGATGTCGCTGGGGAACCTGACCCTCTCGATGGTGGACACGTAGAACATGGTCCTGGGCGGGATGGTGACGGTGCCCTCCCTCTTGACCTCCGGGTCCCCGCGCACCTGTATCTCAGCGATGCGCAGGTCGTAGCCGTTGGGGGTGAGGCCCCTCTCGTGGTAGTCGCTGATGCCGATGTAGCCGGTCATCATGCTCTCCACGATGTCCCTGTCGGAAAGGATTGCCATGGCCTCCGAATCCGCGGATGGGTATATCTCAATTGCGAGGGCGCTCCTCGCGGCCGTCGGGGTAGGAGATGAACCTGCCGGTGCCCTCATCCAGATGGACCTTGTCCACCACGTCGAACGGCCATTCGGCGTACTCGTTCTTGCGGATCTCGTCCAGGGCGGCCCTGACCTCCTTGGTGCTGCCCAGGATGACGGGTCCGAACGACGCCATCTTCTGGCCGATCGGCCTCCCCTCCAGCAGCCAGATGACTGCCGGGGTCTCCCCGTTCGTTATAGTCATTTCGACCCCGCCCTCGACCTTCGCGCGGTCGTTGTGCATGATCGGGGTGCCCATGAGGTCGGCTCCGTTCCCGGAAGTCATGTACACGTTGCGGTTGGCGCCCTCCACGGCCGGGTCCACTTTGATGACGGCGCCGGGCTCCAGCTGGAACCTGACGATCCTCACGCCGTTCTCCTTCAGGGCCCACGTGCCAGGAGATGGGGATTCCGCTGATTCCCCGCCGAAGGAACCGCACAGGACGGTGGCCTCCCAGTCCTCTCCGCGGACGACGGGGATGTCCTCGCTCCACACCGTGGTGACGGCGTTCTCACCGTTCTTCCTCTCCAGCGGGATGTTGATCATGATCTGGGTGATGTCGTTGGGGTTCCTGCCCTCCTGGTCCACCAGAGGGTACATCTCGCAGTGGCTGTACCTGGAGGAGGCCATGACCCACTGGGCGTCCCCGAACCCGAACCTGCCGTGGGCCCCCTTGTGGTCGAAGTGGTCCACGTAGCCGATCCTAGGGTAGGTGAGGGTCTCGTAGCCCCAGTGCGCGTGCATGGGGAACCCGGGCACGACCTTGCCGTTGTACATCCTGAACCCGAGCCTCTTGTCGTAGTCCCTGCCCAGGTCCCTGCCGCCGATCTCCTCCCAGGGAGGGGCGAGCTGGCGGTTTCCGTGGGGGTAGTCGTCCTCGTGGTGCGAGGCGAAGGTGAACGGGTCCTCGGTGTCCCAGTGGATCTCGAAGACGCTCTTCCTGATGACCGGGCCGGTCGGCTTCTTGGAGAACAGTCCCATGCACCCCGTATCCCCTGGGTCTGATAAATCATTGCCCGTGCGCGTGCGCTCATTAGATATATAAGAGCGGGTTTAACCTTGACAGAGGCGCGGCCGTGGACTACAAGAAGGCTTTCATCAGAGCGATCCTGGCGGGTATGGCCATCGGGATCGGCGGATTCGTCTACCTGGGATGCGAAGTGAGGTGGGTAGGGGCCGTGCTGTTCTCGATAGGCCTGTTCACCGTGTTCACCTTCGGCCTGGACCTGTACACCGGCAAGGTGGGCTACTCCGTTGAGAACGACCGCTCTTACATCCCGTACCTCATCCTGGTGATAATCGGCAACTTCGTGGGGTGCCTGGCTCTCGGCCTGGCGCTGCCCTCCGACGCCGCCGAGGCGCTCGCCCAGGCGAAGCTGGACGACCCCGATTACATCAGGGTGTTCTTCAAGGGCGTGTTCTGCGGCGTGCTGATGTTCATCGCCGCCGACTACTACAAGACCAGGAAGAAGTACCTGGCCACGTTCATCTGCGTGCCGGTGTTCATACTCGCCGGCTTCGAGCACTCCATCGCCGACATGTTCTACTTCTGCGCCGGCGGCCAGTTCACGCTGGAGGCCCTGGCGTTCATCATCGTGGTGATCCTGGGCAACGCCGTCGGAGGCATCATAATCCCCGCGGCGAGGAAGTATATGTACGAGGAGACCGCGGCCCGATGGCGTCACTGGTATGGAGGTACCTGAAGCGCCGCCCGCATCTTATCGTTGGCGCGGTCGTCCTGCAGATATTCGTTGCGCTTCTGCAGATCTACCTGCTCTACCTGACCAAGCCGATCATCGACCAGGGCGTGGCCGCGAAGGACTTCGAACTGGTGCTGGGGTTCGCGATCGTCATGATCCTCCTCGCCGGCGGCATAATGGTGATGTCGTTCGCGGTGTCCGTCATATCCGCGAGGCTGGCGTCCCGCGTCGGCGCGGAGATCCGCCAGGACCTGTACGACCGGGTCATGTCCATGCCGGTCCCCGACAAGTGCACCCGCGACACCTCGGACACGATGGTGAGGATGACGACCGACGTGAACGCGGTCCAGGAGTACACGAGGCTGCTGGTCACGGCGGTCCTGTTCGTGCCGCCCATGATGTCCCTCATGCTGTGGATGGTGTTCGAGATCAGCACATGGGCCTGCGCGGCCATGCTGGTGTCGTTCGTCGCCGTGGTGCTCTTCATGATATACTCGGGCCTGAGGATCCGCCGCATGGTGGACGACGTCCAGGTCCTGATGGACGGCGTCACGGGCATGTTCAGGGACTCCGCCTCGGGGGCCAGGGCCATCAGGGCCTACGGCCGCGGGGAGCAGGAGATGAAGAGGTTCTCCGATTACCACTCGGTGTTCGTCAAGAAGGGCACCAAGTACAACAACAACACATACTTCTACCCGATCCTCGCCATCGCGATCATCAACTTCGTCCTGGTGATGGTGTACAACCGCGGCGGGATCACCGTCGGGGACTTCGACATGAGCGTGGCGGAGCTGTCCCTGATCGTCCAGCTCTGGGGATGCCTGATAGGGTGCCTGGCGGTGGTGCCGTTCATCACCGGCGTGGCCCCCAAGTACGCCGTGGGCAAGCGCAGGATCCTCGAGATACTCGATGCGCCCGCGGAGGAGGCTTCCGAACCGGTACGCGCCGAATCGGGCGATGCCATAAGGTTCGAGTCCGCAACGCTCGGGATCGGCGGGAAGCCGGTCGCCGGGGATGTCGACCTGGCGATCCGCCGGGGGGAGGTCACCGTCATGGTCGGGCTGAAGGGCCCCATGAGGAGGGCCATGGTGGCCGCGATAGCCGGGACCAGGCCACCGTCGTCCGGCAGGGTCCTGGTGGACGGCCTGGAGGTCGAGGGGCCGGAGGACGCCCGCGGGTCCATCAGCATAGTGTCCGACAGGGTGATGATCCTCAGGGAATCCATGAGGGAGAACATCTCGATGGGCCGCGACATATCCGACGAGGAGATCGCCGCGGTGTGCTCCGATGCGTGCATGGACGATGTGATCGCAGGGTTGCCCGAGGGCCTCGACACCGATTTCGCGTCGTGCGGCCTGGAGTTCTCGGACGGGCAGAGGCAGAGGCTGGTCATCGCCAGGTCCCTGGCCAAGCCCGCCGGCATAAGGGTGTTCGACGAGTGCTTCCATTCGATGGACCCGCTGGTGGAGTCCAAGCTGGTCGGCAACATAATGGCCCGCTGCAAGGGCGACACGGTATTGTTCATCACGGGCGACATACTCCAGGCATCCCTGGCCGACAGGGTCCTGTTCTTCGACGGCGGCAGGCTGGCCGGCGACGGCACCCACGAGGAGCTGCTCCGCACCTGCCCCGAGTACGCGGCCATGCGCCGCCTCCAGGAGGGGGCCCGATGGACACGGGATTCTACTGGCAGATGCTGAGGAGGCTGATGGCCATCATGGGCCGCGGCCGCTGCAGGCATGCGGCCCTGTCGGCCGTGATGCTGCTGGTCGGCGCCGTCTGCGCGGTCAGCGCCCCGGTGGTCGGGGGACTGTTCTTCAACGCCCTAGTGGAGCACTGGTCCACCGGCGCGGTCATCACGCCGGAGTACATCGAGCAGATGACCGGCTACATGGCGCTGCTGATCGTGCTGTGGTACGCCCTCACCGCCATAGCCGGGAAGAGGATGCTGTTCGTCAGCCGCACCACCACCGCGGAGATGCGCGAGTCCCTCGCGAAGAAGATCCACCGCCTGCCCGTGGGGTATCTCGACGAGCATCCAGCCGGGGAGCTGTCCACCCGCATCACCAACGACTTCGACGCCGTCGGCAGGCTGATGTCCAACGACCTCCTGGGATTCATCTCCCAGCAGGCCCTGGTCATCATGGTGCTGGTCATCATGCTGATCCAGTGCCCCCCGATAGGCCTGGCGTACCTGGTCCTGGTGCCATTGTCCCTGCTGGTTACGCATCTCATCGACAGGTCCTCGGACAAGGATTACGTCGGTACGTACGCCGCTATGGGCGACATGAACGGGTTCCTGGACGATTCCGTCAGGAACCACGCGCTGATCAAGTCCTACGCCACCGAGGGCAGGATGTCCGAGGGCTTCAGGAGGAGGAACTCCGCTTACGCCTCATCCTACCGCAGGTCCAGGACATACTCCGGGCTGGTCGAGCCCGCGGGCACCGCGATAATGAACGTCGGGTACATCATCACGGCCATCCTCGGCGCCTATCTGATTATACAGGGGGACCTCACCATGGGGATCTTCACCACGTGCCTGTTCTTCGTGAGGATGATCCAGTCTCCGGTGACCAAGACCGGCTACCACATGAACCAGATCGCGGACGAGCTCCATGCCCTGGAGAGGATATGCGCCCTCCTCGACGAGGAGGAGGAGCCCGCGGAGCCTGAGGACGCCTCCGAGCTTCCCGATGATGTGCGCGGAGAGCTGGAGTTCAGGGAGGTGTCGTTCTCCTACGGCGACCGCCAGGTGCTGAACGGGGTCTCCTTCAAGGCCCCCGAGGGGAAGATCACCGCGCTGGTGGGGCCATCCGGATCCGGGAAGACCACCATAGCGAACCTTCTCATGGGGTTCTACCGCCCCACATCGGGGAGCGTGCTGTTCGACGGGCACGACCTCTCGGAGATAAGGAGGGTCTCCCTGCACAGGCACCTGGGCATGATAAGCCAGGTCCCGTGGGTATTCGACGGCACGGTCGCGGAGAACGTCGGATTCCCCAAGGAGGGCTGCTCCATGGAGGAGATCAGGGTCGCCTCCGAGACCGCTGGCCTCGACGAGTACGTGGCGCTGATGCCCGACGGCTACGAGACCCAGATCGGGGAGGAGCGCTTCCAGATCTCCCTGGGTGAGAAGAAGCTGATATCCCTGGCCCGCGCCATCGTCGCCGGCCAAGAGGTCCTGATCATGGACGAGGCCACCGCGGGGATCGACGTCAGGTCGTCCTATCAGATGATGGAGAAGGTCAGGGAGCTCTACAAGGGCAGGACACTGCTGATCATCACTCACAAGCTCTACCTCATATCCAATGCGGACTGCATCATCTACCTGGAGGACGGCAGGATCGCCGAGACCGGCACCCACGAGGAGCTGATGGCGCTTGGCGGCGGCTACGCCAGGATGTACCGCGGCCAGTACCGAGTTTCCATGCATCGTACCTCACCAGCATGGCCGCCATCGCGATCACTGCGATGGACCCCCCGTTGTGGACCAGCGCGCCCGTGGACGGGGACATCATGCCAAGCATGCCGAGCGCAGTCGCGGCCACGTTCAGGGCTATGGATATGCCGATCCCGGCCTTGATCGTGAGCAGGGTCCTCCTGGACAGCTTCCTGATGCCGGCGACGTCCGATATGGATCCGCTGACCACCGCTATGTCCGAGGACCCTTCCACGAGCCCGTCGCCGCCGCCCATGGAGATCCCCACGGTGGCGGCCCTCAGCGCGGCGGAGTCGTTTACCCCGTCCCCGACCATGCATACCGCGCCATCCGAGCTCATCCTGCTGACTATGCGGTGCTTGTCGGCCGGCAGGCACTCCCATACGGCATCGTCCACGCCCGTCTCCGAGGCTATGGCCCTGGCGGGCCCCTCCCTGTCCCCGGTGAGCATGATGGTCCTCACGCCGTCGGAGCGAAGGCTGTCGACGGTGGCCCTGGACTCTCCCTTCACCACGTCGCTGAGCTCGAAAGTCCCGCACAGGCGGCCGTCGACGGCCACCATGGCCCCCGATCCCAGGCCCATGCAGTCGATCCTGAGGTCCCTCATGAGCCCAGGGCCCCCGACGGCCACAGAATGGCCCTCAACGGTGCCGAGGACGCCCTTCCCGGGGCGGTACTCGAACCCTTCCACACGAGGGAGCTCGCCTTCCACGGAGGCCGCCACGGCTCTCCCGAACGGGTGCTCCGACATGGATTCCACGGCCGCGGCGTAGACGCGAGCCCTTTCTGGATCCGGGCCGAGGCCGCGGTAACCGGTGCAGACCATCCTCCCCTCGGTCAATGTGCCAGTCTTGTCGATCAGCACCGTATCCACGGCCGCCATCCCCTCGATGGCGTACCCGTCCCTGACGAGGATCCCCCTGCGCGCCATGTTGCCTATGGCGGCGGTGACGGCCGTGGGCGTGGCAAGCACCAGGGCGCACGGGCAGAACACGACGAGGACGGTCACCATCCTGTCCGGGTCGCCAGTCACCAGCAGGGTGGATGCGGCGGCGATCGCGGCCATCAGGACGATGTACCTCGCCCAGCGGTCCACTGTGCGGGACATCTTGGTATCAGAGCCTGAGTCCTGCACGAGCTTGACCATCTCAGCGTAATCGCTCTCCTCCCAGGTTCCGGAGGCCTCCACGTCTATGGAGCCGAAGAGGTTCACGGTGCCTCCGCGGACGGCATCGCCGACGGAGACGTCGACCGGGACGGATTCCCCGGTCATGGCCGAGGCGTCCACCGAGGACGACCCGGATACGACCTTGCCATCCACTGGCACCTGCTCCCCCGGAAGGATCCTCACCACAGTCCCGTTACGGACTTCGGATAGGTCAGCCTCTCTGACCGAAGTGCCCTCGATCACCCTCGCGGTCCTGGGTCTCCTGCGGAGGAGCTCTTCGATCCCGGATTCCGCGTGGCCGCAGGTGGCCTCCTCTAGGATGCCGCCTATGCGCATGATTATGGAGACCTCGGCCGCGGCCGCGTACTCGCCGATGCAGATGGCGGCGGCTATCCCTACGGATACGAGGAGATCGGCTGTCACGTCATGGTCGCGTACAAGTGCCAGTGACGCTCCGAGGATGATGGGGAGTCCGCAGAGGACTATGGCCACGGAATAGAACGCGTCGAAGCGGACGGCCGCTGCCAGTGCCGCGAATACCGTGCTTATGGCAACGGTCGCTATCGGAAGCAGTTCCTTGCGAAGAGCTTCGGCTACCTTGGTTATCTGATCACCATATACCCCTACGGGGTAGAGGTATATAGGTTAGACTCAACCATTCAGATTCTGGAGAACTGCTCCAACGCCTTTGTGAATTCCTGGATGGTCTTGTCGGCGTCCCCGTGCTCGATGCCCTCGCGCACGCAGTGCTGGATGTGACCTTCCATGATGATGTGCCCGACCTTCTGCAGGGCGCTCTTCACGGCGTTGACTTGGATGATGATATCCTCGCAGGGCACGTCCTCGTCGATCATCCTGTCGATGGCCGCGAGCTGGCCCTGTATCTTCCTCATGCGGACGTGGAGATTCTCCGAGTCCATGCATTGCCTCATGCTAGGAAGATTGCCTTATGGTTTATAATCAATACGGGTAGGGGGTAGGGTATCACCGCGTGGAAACGGACGCGCAGAGAACCATCGGAATGAAGATGAAGAGAAGTGAGTGGTCCCAATGTGATTCGAACACACGACCTTCCGGTTATCAGCCGGACGCTCCATCCAGGCTAAGCTATGGGACCGTTGAACCGAGGATAGATGAATCGGATATAAAGGTTTGTATTAGCCGCCGTTCCCCTGGATGCGTGCGCACGGTTTATTAGAAATAAGATGCATCCCAGAGGCATGGAAGCGCTCTTCTACGAGGCCAGGCCGCTGCTGCCCCGCAACCTCGCATACATCGCCATCGGGGTGTTCGCGGCCACGCTCGCGTTCGCCGCGGTGATGCAGTTCGCCACGGACATCGAGTTCACCCCATGGGCCCTGCCCGTCCTGGCCGTAGTGCTGGTCATCGTCATGGTCCTGTCCCTCACGCTCAGGCACGCAGTATCGGTGACCGAGGAGGCGGTGACCATCGTGCAGGGCTACAGGAAGATCTCCATCCCCATGGCCGAGATCTTCGACAGCAGGTTCGGCGAGCTGGGCCTCATCAGGAGCTACAGCGACTGGGACCTCAAGGGCGTGAAGCACCGTGCGTACATGGCCGTCGGGGACGACCTCGGCGTGGCCATGAAGCTCACCGGCAAGAGGGTCGTCGTCGTGTCCGTGCAGGACCCCGAGGCCATGGCGAAGCACCTCCCCAGGGAGGCCCAGCGATGCAGGTCGCATTCCATTGGGTGAGGGTGCAGACGTTCGTCTACGCCACCGAGGACAGGGAGCTCATAGAGGAGACCATGTGCAACCTGGTGGACCCGGAGGCCATGTCCGAGGACATCTGCGAGGGGGAGCACGGCAACGAGACGATCATCATAGAGGCGCGCTACACCAAGCAGAGGGAGTTCGCCGACCTGTTCTCGAAGCTCCCGCAGCCGATCATCGACTACATCCTCGAGGACATCGACAATAGGGTGGACGAGGATTGCATCCTGTACCTGAGGCTGGACAAGCAGAAGGCCGTCCAGGGGATCTACGAGGTGGCGCACCACGGCGATGTAATCGCCATAACCGGCAAGATACAGGCGCATCCCGCAAAGCCCGAGGTTGCCAGGAAGGTCCTCGCTGAGTTTCTGGCTGGGCTTCAACCGGCTTCTTCTTGAAAACGGCCTCCGTCACCCTGCGGCCCTTGACGGTCCTGACGGTGATGGTGGCGTCCTCCATGTCGACGACGTCGCCCCTGGCCGGCCCGCGGCCGAGCCTGTAGAATATGTAGCCGTTCACGGAGTAATCCTCGTAATCGCCCGGGTCGAAGCGGATGCACATCATGTCCGTGAGGTCGAAGATGTTGGCAACCCCCTTGGCGAGGTAGGTGCTGTCGTCGATCTTCACGATATCGTGCTGCACCTCGTCGCTCTCGTCCCATATTTCGCCCACGAGCTCCTCCAGGATGTCCTCCATGGTGATTATGCCCATGGTCCCGCCGTAGGAGTCCAGGACCACCGCCATGTGGATCTTGGACTTCTGGAAGTCCTTCATGATCTTGGCGATGCTCATGGTCTCCGGGACGTACTTCACCGGCTTCATGATGTCGCGGATGGTGAACTTCACGCCCATCAGGGTGTCCGAGTAGAACTCCTTGGCGTAGATCACGCCGATGATGTTGTCGATACTCTTCTCGTACACGGGGTACCTTGAGAACTGCGTGCTCGAGATCAGCTTGCCCAGCTCCTCCACGGGCATCTCGGAGTCGACACCGACTATGTCCATGCGGGGGACGTATATCTCGGACGCCTGGATGTCGTCGAACCTGAGGGCGGATTTCACGAGCTCGCCCTCCTCCTGCTCGATGACCCCCTCGCTCTGGACCTCGTCGATCATGACCTCGAGCTCGTCCTCGGTGAGGGTGTCCTCTATGTCCCCCTTGTTCAGGCGGCGCGTGATGCGGGTGAAGAGCCAGGAGAACGGGCTCAGGGCGACCTCTATCCCATGGACGATGCCGCAGGTCTTCATGCAGACCTTCTCGGGGTAGCGCTTGGCGTAGGACTTTGGGATGATCTCGCCGAAGATCAGGACCAGGATGGTCATGACCACGGTGGAGGCCACCGCGCCGGTCTCGGCGCCCAGGAGGATGGCGAACAGGAGGGTCGCTATGGATGTGCCGGCGATGTTGACCAGGTTGTTGCCTATGAGGGTGGTCGTGAGGAACTTGTCGTAGTCCTCGAGGATGCGCAGGGTCTTCGCGGCCTTGGCGTCGCCCTCGTTGACCAACTTCTTGAGGCGGATCTGGTTGGCGCTGGTGAACGCGGTCTCGGTCATTGAGAAGAAGCTCGAGCACACTATCAGAAGCGCGATGGCGGCTATGTAGATTGGAGCTAGCATGGATCGGTTCAGCAGCTCCTGGCGATTTTCCCGTTCAAGTGAATCCAACCGTTGCCAGTGCAACGTGGCACGGAAATATAAACGTTAACCCCTATTAAGTCGCGCGTTCTTTTTATTACTTATAATTATATATTAAACGGACCATGCTCCCTGTAGGTGCCAATATGGTAGAGATCAAATACGAGATAGTTGAGAAGATTGCGGTCCTCTCCGAGTCCTCCAAGGGCTGGACGAAGGAGCTCAACCTCATCAGCTGGAACGACAGGGAGCCCAAGTACGATATCCGCGAGTGGTCCCCCGACGGCAGCAAGATGGGCAAGGGCGTCACCCTCTCCGACGAGGAGGTCGCCATCCTCAAGAAGGCCCTCAACACCAGGGACATCTGAGATTCCACCTCCGGGCCCGCCCGGGGCCTCAAACCGCTTCCTTTTCTACGATTCACATGGATCCGCGCACGGAGTACCTGGACCGCTTCTACGATGCCGCCGATGCTGTGTCCTCCGGACGCGCCGGCGCGATCTCCGAGGACAGGAGGCTCCGTAACTCCTACAGGGCCGACTACGCCCCCGTGATGGCCGCATTCCTGCACGATGACGACGAGCGCGTGCGCTGCGAGGTCGTGTACCTCTTCGCCGAGGTGCGCGAGAGGTCCGTCAGGGACGAGATCCGCGGGATGCAGAGGACTGATACCCAGAGGGTCCGCGACCACTGCCTGGGCTACATGAAGGCCCTCGAGGAGGATGATGAGAGGATCCCGGGGCTCCTGGATTCGCTCCAGCACTCCAGGGGCGAGGAGTACCATTCCGCGGCCGTCTCGCTGGCCAGGATAGCCAGGGCGGAGGACGTGGACGCCGTCAGGGAGGTCTACGGTCAAGTGGACGGCTCGATGCGCGAGGACGCCCGCGCCATCCTCGAGGGGATCCTGGAGAGGAACCCCCCGCTGAGGCGCCAGAGGGGCCTGGTGATGTCCCTCCCCGTCTATCCCGACGAGGCGGCCTTCGACAGGTTCCTGGACCGCTCTAAGGAGTACCTGGACGTCCGCTACAGGGAGAAGGTCCATCCTCTGGATGCCGTAGGCCTGACGACCTACAACAACGTCGCAACGGCCATCAACAAGATCAGGGTGAGGCTTTACAACGAGGCCGACAACCTGCAGTTCTACGGCCCTGACATGGCGGACCGCCACCTGGAGCTCTCAGGCATCCTATCATGGGCCGCAGCGGACCTCGCCGGCAAGAGGGTGATCCGCAATGCGGAGGCCACCTCCATGGTATGTGCCAGATGCGGCGGGATGATGGTCTTGACCAAGTCCGGATGGGTGTGCCCCGAGGGGTGCCGACGCCTGTCCATCGTTATATAGTCGGAATACTATGCCCCCTCTAACCCTTAATCGGGGCGAAAGGAAAAGTGCAGACGATGTACGGCGGATACAGGGACAACAGGGACAGGGACAGGCCTAGGGAATTCTTCAAAGCTACATGCTCCGACTGCGGGGCGGAGTGCGAGGTCCCCTTCAAGCCCACCCAGGGAAGGCCGGTCTACTGCAGGGACTGCTTCAGGAAGCACAAGCCCGAGGAGAGGGACAGGAGCAGGTTCTGAGCCCTTCGAGGGATCAGGGAAACCCCTTACCTCCCAAACCACTTGATTTCTCAGTCTTTCTTCCTCTTGGACGCGTCCACGACCATCTCGTGGAAGTCGTACGTGGAGAGGAACCCGGAGACGGCGCCGCCCATGACGGCGACGACCACCCCGGCTATGAGAAGAACGACACCGCCCACGGCGGATGCCTTCATGAAAACTACCAGGCCGAGCACGGCCATGACCCCGCCGATCAGCAGAGCGACCTTGGAGAGCGAGCGCCACCTTTCTATATCCATCGGACCACTCTGTCGCCCGCCGTGTGGCTGGCGCTCTCGTCCCAGACCTCGGTGGTGTCGAAGACGCACACGGAGCTGGGCCAGAGGTTGATCTTCTCCAGGTCCTTCACCATGCTGTCGTAGAGCGGGCCGGTGTCAAGGCGGGCCCTGAACTTGGCTTTGATGGAGTAAGCGTCCTTGCGGTGCCAGACCAGGAACTCGACGTTGGGGCAACGGTCGATGTTCTCCCTGGTCCTGCGCATCAGCGCGTCGCCGACCACGATGGTGTCGTTGTCGACGACCCTGAGGCTGCCGCAGACGATCGCGTGCGGGAATCCGTCCTCGCCTATGGTGACCATCACCTTGCAGGTGTCTGGATGCTTGATCATCCTGATGACGGGCTCCGGCATGTCGACCATGGGCCTCACTGGTCCTTGGGGGCTTTCTTGTTGGCGATGGCCATCGCGATGAAGACGATGGCACCGCTGACGATGAGTCCGAGGAAATCCTCGATGAATCCTATGTCCATGGTAACGCGCAACGGTTCCGCGCTAATAAACTTATTCCGGCAGAATGGGCTTGACGGGCGTCAGCTTCTGGACCACGAGCCTGAGCTTGCCCTCCTCGTAGTAGGGGATGGTGGTGCAGTCGCACTCGATCCCGGTCTTCGGGATGGTCCTGCGGAGGACGCTCTTGGGGCCGCCGGGGGAGAAGTTGTTGACGGTGCAGTCGATGCAGGGGTTGCTGTGGCCGAAGAGGGAGTAGCACTTCCTCCCGATGATCTCCTCCACATGGACGGCGAAAGCCCTCTCGGCGGAGCGGTTCATCCAGATGATGGTGTGCTCCGAGTCGTGGATGATGATCATGTCGTCAACGGCGTCCATGATCATATTCATGAGCTTCTCCGTGTAGATTTCCGAGCGGTCCATTTCCAAGCCTCTGAACTCGGATTGATGTGAGCGGTAAAATACCTATCGAGGACGTCTGGCTGGCATGTCCGCATCCAATATGCGGTATTCGTATCAGAATTGATGGAATCCGCAGAAATAATGCGGTTTTCGATGTATTACGACGGGATATATGCTGGAAAACGGTCCGTTTGTGTGGCATCTTTTTATATGGTGAAACTCTCCCCCGTCCGATGTGCTACGACGTCGTCATTGTAGGTGCGGGCCCCGGCGGCCTTACTGCCGGAATCTACGCTAGGACCAAGATGATGGAGACCATCATCTTCGACTCTGGACGCGTCGGGGGGCAGCTCACCAGCCTCTACCCCGAGAAGGGAGTGCACAACTACCCGGGCTTCGAGACCATCCAGGCCAGGAAGCTCTCGGACAAGCTCTATGCGCAGGCCGAGTCCATCGGATGCGAGATCCACGAGAACGAGAAGGTCGAGGAGATCCTCAACGGCGACGACGCGCTGCTCATCAAGACCAACAAGGGCGAGTACGAGGCCAAGTCCGTCATAGTGGCCATCGGCATGGGCAGCTTCAAGCCCAAGAAGATGGGCGTGCCCGGCGAGGACGAGTTCGAGGGCAAGGGAGTATCCTACATCCTGCCCGCCAAGGAGGACATCGTCGGCAAGAGGATCACCATGTTCGGAGGCGGCAACTCCGCTATCGACATGGCGCTGGTCGCCGACAGCGTCACCGACACCACCCTCGTGCACCGCAGGCCCGAGTTCCGCGCCGACGAGATCCAGTTGAAGGAGCTCGCCAAGAGCAACGTCCACACCGTCATGAGCGCCAACCTCGTCTCGATCAACGGGACCGACCATGTGGAGTCCGTGACCGTCAGCCAGGACGGGAAGGAGATGCTCATCCCGACGGACCTCGTCGTCATCAACATCGGCATATCCGCGGACCTGGAGGACCTCAAGAAGTGGGGCCTCGAGATCACCGAGGAGGGCCTCGTCAAGGTGGACTTCGACATGTCAACCAACCGCCCCGGCATCTTCGCCTGCGGCGATGCGGTCAGCTACCCCGGGAAGTTCAAGCAGATCACCACCGCGATGGGGGAGGCCACCACGGCCGTCCTGATGGCGTACAAGTTCAGCAAGAAGCCCTACTGGGCCTGATCCCGCGGCATCGGCCCCGCGCTTCGCGCCCCGTCCGACCGTCGGACGGCATATTTTAAAAGACAAGTGCGGGATGCGCGTCCATGGACGGCATGTCTGACGGCGAGATAGGCGGTTACCTTCTGGACCGCCGCGGGCTCCGGGAGGGGTACGCGGTGCTGGAGGGGGGCCTCGTCGCGGGTTTCCGCGAGGGGAGGCCGGACCGCCCGGTCGCCGACGCCATCATCATCCGCGGCCTCGTCGACTGCCACACCCACTGCGCCGATTTCAGGCTGAGGGTCCCCGCCGGGATGTCCCTGCAGGAGCTCGTCGCCCCGCCCGACGGCCTGAAGCACAGGTACCTGCGCGAGGCGCCGAGGGCGGAGCTGGAGGCCTCCATGAGGGCGTTCTCCGAGAAGGCTGGCTCATATGGGGTCTCGGGCTTCATCGACTTCAGGGAGGGGGGATTGGAGGGCTGCGAGATGCTCAGGGCCGCCTGCCCGGGCGCCACCATCCTCGGGCGCCCCGTGTCCCCGGAGCTCGATTCCGCGGAGGCCGAGGCCATCCTGGGCGTCGCCGACGGCTTCGGGCTGCCGAGCATCACAGATATGCCAACATCATACTGCGAGGGCCTGGCGGACATCGCCCGCTCCCGCGGCCGCCCGCTGGCCATCCATGCCAGCGAGAGGGTCCGCGAGGACATCGACGCGGTGCTCTCCCTGGATCCCGCCATGGTCGTCCACATGTGCTCGGCCACGCGCTCCGACATCTCGAAGTGCGCCGAGGCGGAGGTCCCCATCGCGGTCTGCCCCGGGTCCAACGCCTACTTCGGCGTAGAGGCCCCGGTGGCGGAGATGCTCGGGTGCGGGGCTTCGGTCGTCCTCGGCACCGACAACGGCATGCTCAGGGCCCCGGACATGGTCGCCGAGGCCTCGCTGCTGATGCGCCTCATGGAGTCCCAGGGAGCCCCGGCAAGCGCCGTCTGGGACGTGCTCAGCGCCTCATGTGGGAAGATATTATATCGTCAGGAAAACCATGGGGTGGGCGGAACGGCCGTATGCTGCGCCGCCGTGCCCCTGGAAGGGAGCCCCGAGGGCTCCATCCGCGGGTACAGGGGCGGAGCGGTCGGCCTGAGAGGAACAACCAAGGAGTGAGAGAGATGGTCTTCGACAAGATACTGGTCCCCACAGACGGGAGCGAGAACACCAAGGCCTCCGTGAGGAAGGCCTTCGAGCTGGCGAAGCTGTCCGGCGGCAAGGTGACCGCCCTTTACGTGCTGGACCAGACGGTGCTCACCAACATGCCGATGGACACCGCGGTTATGAACGTCTACAACAGCCTCGAGAAGGAGGGGAAGGAAGCCGTCGACTTCGTCAAGGGGATCGGCGACGAGATGGGCGTCGAGACCGAGATATGCATCAAGGAAGGGACCCCCGTCAAGGTCATCCTCGAAATGTCCGAAGAATTCGATTTGATTGTCATGGGCACGCTGGGACGCACCGGCATGTCCAAGCTCCTGATGGGCAGCGTGGCCGAGAGGGTCGTCAGAGGATCCTCGTGCCCCGTCCTGGTCGTCAGGGCCCCCGAGGCAGGGAACTAAATGAACAGCAAGACAGTAGCAGACATTATGACGCCGGCCCCCATCGTGGTGGAGGTCCCCGGCACGCGCAGCGATGCGATCAACGCGATGGTCAGGAACAAGCTGACCGGACTCCCCGTCGTGAGGTCCTCCGACGGGATGCTCATGGGAGTCGTCTCCAGGAGGGACATCTTCCGCAACATCGGCGAGGACCAGCTCTCGCTCATCATGAAGAAGGGCTGCATCACGATCACCCCCGATGCCACCGTGCAGGAGGCGGCCCGCATCTTCAGCGGGAAGAGGATCCACAGGCTCCCCGTCGTCGAGGGCGGCAGGCTCGTGGGCATCGTCACCCCCACCGACGTCCTCAAGCTGGTCAAGGACATGAAGACCACCATGACCGCCGAGGACGTGATCTCCACGACCTGCGTCACCGCCTACGAGGGCGAGCCCCTGACCTACACCATCCCGGCCATGAGGGTAAGCGACGTGTCCGCCGTGCCCGTCCTGGACGCCCACGGCAACCTCGTCGGGATCCTGACGGACAGGGACCTCTTCAGCGACCAGATGAAGGACTCCGAGGCCATCAAGGAGCTGGGCATCGAGGACGTCGGCAACCTGGCCGGCTACAGGAACGTCCTGCCCCTGTTCTACTCCGCCACGGAGAAGTACCAGTCCGACGACAGGCTCGTGAAGGACTTCATGGTCAAGGACCCGATGACCGTATTCAGCAAGACCAACCTCGCGGAGGTCGCCAAGCTGATGGTCAACAACGACTTCGGCCAGATGCCCGTCCACGGTACCAAGGACGAGCTCATCGGCATGATCTACGACGTGGACGTCATCCGCGTGCTGGCGGGTAATCCCGATGAGTGACGACAACCAGGACCTGATGGCCCTCTGCAAGCGCAGGGGCTACATCTGGCCCTCATTCGAGATCTACGGCGGAGTCGCCGGGATGTACGACTACGGCCCCCTCGGGTTCTCCCTGAGGAACAACATCGTCGAGGTCTGGAGGTCCATCTACAAGGGCCGCGAGGGCTTCGTCGAGATCGACTCCGACACGGTCAACCCCCGCGAGGTGTTCAAGGCCTCTGGGCACGTGGACGAGTTCGCCGACACCATCACCTACTGCACCAAGTGCAACGCGCCCTTCAGGGCCGACCACCTGGTGAAGGAGTTCTACGACAACCCCGACGTCCTGTCCCCCAAGCAGCTGGAGGAGGCCTTCGTGAAGCACGGCGTGAAATGCCCCGAGTGCGGCGGCGACCTCGGCCCGGTGGACGAGTTCAACCTCATGTTCAGGACCAACATCGGCCCCGGCTCCGCCAGGATCGGATACCTGAGGCCGGAGACCGCCCAGGGGATCTTCGTGAACTTCCCCAACCTCTACAGGTACAACAGGGAGAAGCTGCCCCTCGGAGTCATCCAGACGGGCAGGAGCTACAGGAACGAGATCGCGCCCAGGCAGGGTATGATCCGCCTGAGGGAGTTCAACCAGATGGAGGTCGAGCTGTTCGTCGACCCCGAGGACAAGGACTGGGAGAGGTTCCCGGACATCGAGAACGAGACGATCACCCTGGTGCCCAACACCACCTGCGAGCCCGTCGAGATGACGATCAGGGAGGCGGTGGACAAGGGGATCATCGCCAACCGCGTGCTGGCGTACTTCGTCAACACCACCAAGCAGTTCCTGCTGTCCCTCGGCATCAAGAAGGAGAAGCTCCGCTTCAGGCAGCACCTGCAGGACGAGATGGCCCACTACGCGGCCGACTGCTGGGACGCAGAGGTCCTGCTGAGCTACGGCTGGACCGAGATCACCGGCATCGCCGACAGGGGCAGCTGGGACCTCACCAGGCACGCCCAGTTCTCCGGCACCGAGCTTAAGCACTTCAAGAAGTTCGACGAGCCCCGCGAGGCCGACGTGACCAAGGTCAGGGCCAAGCACAAGACCCTCGGCCCCAGGTTCAAGGGCCAGGCCAGGACGGTCGCCGAGGCCATCGAGGCCAAGTCCCCCGAGGACGTGAAGGACGGGAAGCTCACCGTCACCGTCGACGGGCAGGACATCGAGCTCGACGGCGAGGCGTTCGAAGTGGTCACCGTCAGGGAGAAGGTCACCGGCGAGAGGGTCGTCCCCCACGTCATCGAGCCCTCCCACGGGCTTGACAGGATCTTCTACTCCGTCCTCGAGCACGCCTACGAGCGCGACGCCGAGAAGGACTACACCGTCATGCACCTGGCGCCCATCGTCGCCCCCATCAAGGTCGGGGTCTTCCCGCTGATGGAGAAGGACGGCCTGGACGACATGGCCAAGGCGCTGTACGAGAAGGTCCACACCCACAGGGTGGAGGCCTACTACGACGGCTCCGGCACCATCGGAAAGAGGTACGCCCGCATGGACGAGGTCGGCACCCCCTGGTGCATCACCGTGGATTACGATTCCCTGAAGGACGGCACCGTCACCATCAGGGACAGGGACTCCACGGAGCAGAAGAGGATAAGGGCCGACGACGCCCCCAGGATCGTCGACGAGCTCCTCGCCGGGAAGCCCTTCGCGGACCTCTGAAACCATTCCAGGCGGGATGCGGGGCCCCGCGCCCCGCCCCGCCCGTGCACTTGTATTTATTTCCATCGCGCAAAACGGACGCATCCGCCGTTTGCTGACCTGTCATTATGCCAGACCCATCCAATCCGGGCAATCTGGAAGTCCCCGGGGCACACCTTTTATAACCGCATCCGCCGATTTTCTTACCGAGGTGTATTATGGGAGTTAAGGACCTTGAAGATCTGAAGAAGCTTTCTATGCTTAGATCGCAAATCGACGGGATCTCCGTCGAGTCGGTCACGTCCAAGGATTTCCCGACCGTTTCGCCCGAAGACCGCATCGCTGACGCCCTCGCGGTAATGAAGGAGAGCAACTACCAGGATGTCCCCGTCGTGGACGGGGGAGAGTACGTGGGCATGATCAGCTACGTATCCATCCTGAGGAAGAAGAGCGTGACTCTGGATGCGAAGGTGAAGAACCTCGTCCGCAACCTCCCGACCATAGCTCCGGACACGGAGATAACCAAGGTCGCGGAGATGATGGTCTCGAGCAACTGCCGCCAGCTGCCCATAGTCAGCGGCAAGAAGGTGCTGGGGATCGTGAAGAGGAACAACCTCATCGAGGTGGCCAGAGACATCAAGGCATTCAAGGAGATCAAGGTCTGGGAGATCATGAGCAACCCGGCCGAATCCGTGAAGTCCACGGACCTCATGGACGAGGTGCTGGCACTCATGATCCGCGAGGACTACAGGACCATACCGGTCATCAACAACGAGAACTCCGTCGTCGGGATCGTCGGCATGAGGGAGATCATCGACAACAACTGGAAGAAGGACGCCAAGACCATCGGCGACCTGGAGAAGAGCTCCAAGGCGCAGATCACCGTGGAGTCCATCGCCAAGACGTCGGTGAGCACCATCGAGTGGGACTCCGACCTCGGGGAGGTCATAGACCTGATGGTGGAGAACAAGTTCTCCACGCTGCCCGTCATCGAGGGCAAGAGCCTGGTCGGAATCATCACCGAGTACGACGTGCTGGAGCTCATCTCCGCATGCCGCGAGAGGGACATGCTGTTCGTCCAGATCTCCGGTCTCGAGGACGACGAGAAGGATTACGTGGACGCCATCTACAAGGACATCGAGTCCATGGTGCAGAAGGTCTCCAAGATCTACAAGCCCGAATCCTTCACGATGCACGTCACCAGGTACAACGACACCGGTGGGAACTACAAGTACAGCATCAGCGCCAGGCTGTTCATCAACGGCACGGCGATAATGGCGAAGGAGGTGGGCTGGGATCTCATCAAGACCGCAGGGGACCTCATCGCCAACATGGAGGACCAGGTCATCAACATGAAGGATTCCAAGGTCACCTTCCGCAAGAGGAAGAAGTGAGCATCCAGGGGCCGGGATTCCCCGGCCCCGGAAACCGTTTACATTTTCATGCGCCCGTGCGCGACCTAACTATGTCGAGGACTTTACCGCGGATTTCCGGATCTATGCGGAGATTGTCTGCAGCCTTCTCGGCCGATACGTGCCAGCATTCCATTTCAGCCATGACCGTCGAGGCCATCATCTGGATTAATTTCTCCCTCTCCTCCGCCTTTCCTTCGAGAACGGCCTCGACCATTTCGAGCTCGCGCTTCGAGAGGCTGTCGATGTCCTTCTCCAGCAGTTCGTTGATGTCCATTCCTTGTTCCTCCGATATCTCCGAGGATTCTCTACCAGCGTATTCGTTCTGCAATCAGCGATGAATTCATCGTTCTTTGCGCGACCTTACTACGTCGAGGACTTTACCGCGGATTTCCGGATCTATGCGGAGATTGTCCGCAGCCTTCTCGGCCGAGACGTCCCAACATTCCATTTCAGCCATAACCATCGAGGCTGTATGCTCGATGTATTTCTCCCTCTCCTCCGCTTTAGCATCGAGAACGGCCTCGACCATTTCGAGCTCGCGCTTCGAGAGGCTGTCGATGTCCTTCTCCAGCAGTTCGTTGATGTCCATTCCTTGTTCCTCCAGCATCTCGAGGCGTTCCTCTTTGGTGTAGTTCCCTGCCATCGCGGCATCGAACATCCTGAGGGGCAGGGATATGCCATCCCTGTTCTCCATAGGGTCTCCGAGGCAGATGACGATCAGCCTGACGGTACTGCAAACCGGCAGGTCGCGGCATCCGCCAATGTCCCTTCCCCTGAATTCGTACACAGGTCGCGGTTCCTGTATGCTGCCGGCGGGTTCTTCAATATCCAGAATGCATAGACATTCTTGACTTTTTCATACTTTTGGCTGTCACCTCCAGACTCCATCTGGTTGAACATCACGGCCGAGATGTACACCAGCGCACGGTTGATTAGGGGCTCCAGCCTCCATTGCCTGCGCTCCGTCTCGACATTGACGAACAGAGACGCTGGACCCTTGGGAGTGTTGAGGAGGAAGAGATTGTCCAGCTCCACGCTGCCGCCGATCATGTTCCTGAATTTTACATTCTGGCTCTTCAAGCGCGGCTCGTCACCGAGCATCCTCTCGATCTCCTTGCGGCTCATTCCACTGAATTCCGGTATGTAGGTCTCGCCGGCAACCGCCATCACGCCTTTCAGGCTCACGAAGGCTTTTGCTGCGGCATCGTAGGAGTAGTCCCTCGTCCGATCTTCTTCCATTTCACCCATCTGTGTTCTCCTGCCCCGGAGGGCGGAGGGATACTGCATGTGAGCATTTATGTAGGGCCGTCACGCCACCGTCATCCGCGGTCGATGGACCGTCGAGCGGGTACGCGCGCGTTTATATAGGGTCCGCATCTACCCATGTCCGTATACCATGGCGCAGTACGAATCGGCCACCATTGAGAAGCGCTGGCAGGAGATGTGGAGAGAGGACGCGGTCTACCGCTTCGACCCCAAATCCGACAAGCCGGTGTTCAGCATCGACAACCCCCCCAGATACACATCCGGACCCCTGCATTTGGGACACGCGACCGGGTACTCCCTGATCGACTTCGCGGCCCGCTTCAGGAGGATGAGGGGTTACAACGTGTTCTTCCCCCTCTGCTTCGACGTCAACGGGACTCCCATCGAGGTCAAGGTGGAGAAGAAGCACCACATCACCAAGCTGGACACCCCCAGGCAGGAGTACAGGAGGCTGTGCGAGGAGTACGCCAACGGGTTCATCGAGCAGATGACCCATGATTTCGAGATGCTGGGGGAGTCCATGGACCCCAGCATATACTACCAGACGGACGCCCCCTACTACAGGAGGATCACCCAGCTGTCGTTCGTCAACCTGTTCAAGCGCGGGCTCGTGTATAAGGCGAACTTCCCCGTGAACTGGTGCCCCGGGTGCATGACCGCGCTGGCCGATGCGGAGGTCGAGTACAGGGACAACGTCAACAAGCTGAACTACATCAAGTTCCAGGTCGCCGACTCCACGCCGGACGACTACATGCTCATCGCCACCACCAGGCCCGAGCTGCTCTGCACCTGCAAGGCGGTCGCCGTCCACCCGGACGACAAGGAGAAGGCCAGGTACGTGGGCAAGGAGCTCATCACCCCCCTGTTCGGCAGGAGGGTCAAGGTCATCTCCGACCCGAACGTCAAGCTCGACTACGGCACCGGCAACGTCATGATCTGCACCATCGGGGACAAGGACGACCTCGCATGGGTCATGAAGTACCACTTCGAGATGGAGAAGGGCATCGACGAGGCCGGCAGGATGACCGAGCTCGCAGGCAAGTACGCGGGCATGACCGTCCTCGAGGCCAGGGAGGCCTCCATCGAGGACCTGAAGGCCGCCGGCATCATGGTCAAGCAGGAGGACAACCCCCAGCAGGTCTCCATCTGCTGGAGGTGCCACACCCCCATCGAGTTCCTCCAGGTGCCCCAGTGGTTCCTGAAGACCACCACGTTCAAGGACGCCATCCTCAAGAGGGCGGACGAGATCAACTGGTTCCCCGAGTTCATGAAGATCAGGCTGCAGGACTGGACCAACTCCCTGGAGTGGGACTGGGTCCTGAGCAGGCAGAGGGTCTTCGCCACGCCGATCCCGGTGTGGGAGTGCGCCAAGTGCGGGCACGCCGTCTGCGCCACCGAGGAGCAGTGCTACGTGGACCCCACCCTGGATGCCCCGCCGGTGCCCAAGTGCCCCGAGTGCGGCGGAGACCTCATCGGATGCACCGACGTGTTCGACACGTGGATGGACTCGTCCGGGTCCTCCCTGTACAACACCTTCTGGGGCAGGGACGAGGAGATGCACAAGAAGCTCTTCCCCATGTCCATGAGGCCCCAGTCCCACGACATCATCAGGACCTGGGCGTTCTACTCCATCCTGAGGGCGGAGCAGATCGAGCAGTCCATCCCCTGGGAGAACATCATGATCCACGGGTTCATCATGGCCCCCGACGGGACCCCGATGCACTCGTCCATAGGGAACGTCATCGACCCCATACCCATCCTCGAGAACTACGGCGCGGACGCGCTGAGGTACTATGCCGCCACCTGCTCCCTGGGCATCGACCACGCCTTCAGGGAGAAGGACGTCGTCCGCGGCAGGAAGCTCTGCAACAAGGTGTTCAACCTGGGGCAGTTCGCCGGCAGGTTCCTGGAGAACGCCCCCAAGGAGATGCCCCAGCTGAGGGTCTCCGACAGGTGGATCATCACCAGGTTCTCCAAGACCGTCGAGTCCGTCACCGCCGAGCTGGAGGAGTACGGCTTCGACAAGGCCATGAGGGAGGTCGAGCAGTTCATATGGCACGACTTCGCCGACGATTACGTTGAGATGGTAAAGTCCAGGAGCGACGACGCGGTCAGGTACACCGTGTACAACGTGTTCCTGGGAGCGGTCAAGCTGCTGGCCCCGTTCATGCCCCACGTGACCGAGGAGGTCTACCAGACCTGCTTCAAGGCCACCGAGGGATGCAGGAGCATCCACCTGACATCCTGGCCGGAGCCAATCCTGATCGACGAGGATGCGGAGGCCGCGGGAGAGGTCCTGAGGGCCGTCCTCGCCGAGATCCGCGCATGGAAGGGCGAGAGGAAGATCCCGCTGAACGCCGAGCTCAAGATGCTCGAACTTGTCGGAGCCGACGCCGCGATCCTGGAGTCCTCCAAGGCGGACATCATGGAGACCACCAAGGCCGTCGATGTGAGGATAGCGCCCGATGCGCAGCTGACCGAGGAGGTCGTCGGCGTCAAGCCGGTGCACTCCAAGCTCGGGCCCGCATTCAAGGCGCAGGCCAAGGCCATCGTGGCCGCGGTCGCGGCCATGGACCCCAAGGACGCCGCAGCAGCGCTGTCCAAGGGCGCCATCGAGGTAGACGCCAACGGTGAGAAGGTCACCGTCCCTGCGGAGTACTTCGAGCTGGACAAGCGCCTGATGCTCGACGGGAAGGCCGTGGAGACCATCCAGATCGGCAACGTCCTGGCCCTGGTCGAGCTCTGAAAAACAATCATCCCCGGCGGGCGACCGCCGGGCTTTTTCCTTCATTATGCGAACAGGTCCTCGAGGCCATCCGCCCTGGACCTCAGCACTTCGATGAGGGCATCCGCCCTCGCATCATCGAACCCCTCGCCTCCGAGCCTCGCGGCTGTGGAGCGGATCATCTTGGATGCATCATCGATGGAGCGGTGCAGAGCATCCACGTCGAGCCAATCGAGGTCGGAATGGAATAGGCGCTCCGCCCATGCGTCCGATGTGCCGGAGAGGACGGCCTTCGGGATGGCCGTCGTGGCCCTCCTGCACATGAGGGAAGTGCCGGTATCGAATATGGGCGCAGGACCGATCCATTCGAGGGTGTCGGCATCCCTGATGAGGCCGTAGTTCCCGAGGTGCCTGTCGCCGTTCATCATCATGTAGTCGATGAAGTCCTGCTGGGCCATCGCTAATCTGACATCCAAACCAATCTTGGCGCAGGCGCTCTCGTATGCATCACGTTTGGAGTCACTCGGAAGGCCGTAAGCATCCACGATCCTCATGGCAGAGACGAGCTCAGTCTGTGGCGTAACAAAACAGTCGCAGATGGAACAGGGCACATCATCGACCCAAATCTGGTCGTAGTGGGCGCACGGTATTCCCTGGGCCTCCATGATCATCGTCGCCACCGCCTCGTTCACAGGCTCCTGGCGGAACGGCTCCGTGCCGGATTTGACAAGGCGGCGCTTCCCGCCCTCGATTATCCATCTCTTGGCGAGGACGCCGTCGGTGGCGATGTCCGGGGTGACCGGGTTCTTGGCGGCAATCGCGGTCATGAGGCCGTTCCCGAATTCCTCGGGGAACGGGTTCTCGTAGAAGTTCGCATCATCCCAGAATACATCGGACCCCTTCGGGCGTATCCAGTACTGGTCGGAAAGGTTCATGCCCAGCGATCCCGGCAGCAGGTGGTGCATTGTGCAGAAACCGATGCCGTCCAGGAATCCCGCGATCCCATAGCGGGAGCTGGGGATGCACCGGTCATACCACCATTGCATCAGAGGCTGAACGCCTTGGGCGGGCAGGTGCTCCAGAGATATGACGGAGTCTAGAGAACGGATTAGGCCGTCCTCGCCGATATCGACGAGGGCGACCTCTGTGTGTTTGTGAGAAAGAACGTATTCCATCGGATCAGATGGGAGGCCTCTCCTGGATGACGCGCACCTGGATCCTCTTGCCGTTGTACCTGGCCTTGGTGAGGTCCATGGTCATCCTGTTGCCGAAGTCCTTGTGGACCTCGACGACGGAGGACTCGTCCCCGATCTCGATCTTCCCGATGGAGACGTCCCTGATCCTGGCGTTCTTGATGATGAGGTCGGCCAGGGAGACCTTCTTGATGCCGTCCTTCTTGCCGAGGTTGATCTCGAACCTGCACATGCCGTACACGTCGCAGATCTGGTCGTAGTCCACGACCCTCCTGATGGTGTCCTTGGTGCCGGGCTCCGCATCGGGGACCTCGCGCTTCTCGATGTCCATGCCGGTGCGCATCTGGAACTCCCTGACGAGGTACTCCTCCGCGGAGGTGACGAAGGATACTGCTGTCCCCTCCTTCCCGGCCCTGCCGGTCCTACCGATGCGGTGGATGTAGGTGTCGATGTCGTCGGGCATGTCGTAGTTGATGACGTAGCCGATGTCGTCGATGTCCAGCCCCCTGGCGGCGACGTCGGTGGCGATGAGGATGTCCACGCGGTCCTCCTTGAAGTCCCTGATGACCTTCTCCCTCTTGACCTGGGGCATGTCGCCGTGGATGGCCTCGACCTTGTACTTCAGCTCCTTGAGCCTCTCCTCCAGGATCTCGACCATCTTCTTGGTCTGGCAGAAGATGATGGCCTTGGGCTCGTCGATGTCTAGGATCCTGCACAGGGCCCAGGACTTGTTCCTCCTGCCGACGGAGATGTAGTACTGCTTGGTGAGGTCCAGGACGACTTCGTCCTGGGACACGGAGACCTCCTTGGGGTTCCTCATGTAGTCGAAGGCCAGCTGCTTGACGTTCTCCTGCATGGTGGCGGAGAAGAGCATGGTGTGGCGCTCTGCGGGCATGGCCTTCAGGATGAACTCGATGTCCTCGATGAATCCCATGTCCAGCATCCTGTCGGCCTCGTCGAGGACCACGGTGGTGATCTCGCTGAGGTTCAGGGCGCCGCGGGTGATCATGTCCCTGACGCGCCCGGGGGTGCCCGCGATGATGTCGCAGCCCTCCTGCAGTTTCTTGATCTGGCCCTCGATGCTGGCGCCGCCGTAGATGGGGACGGCCACGTGGCCGGAGTACTTGGAGAGCTTGTTCATCTCCTCGGAGACCTGGGTGGCCAGCTCCCTGGTGGGGGCGAGCACGATGGCCTTGGGGACCTTGTTCCCCGCATCGATGGTGCCGAGGATGATGGATCCGTACGCGCCGGTCTTGCCGGTACCCGTCTGGGCTTGGCCGAACATGTCGCGCTTCTGGAGGCCGAGGGGGACGGAGTTCAGTTGGATCGGGGTGGGCTCCTCCCATCCCATGTCGTCCATGGCTTTGGCGACCGCTTCGGGCACGCCTATGTCTGTGAATTTCGAGATCATTCAAATCACTGATCCGGAACTAACGGCCCGCGACTGCAGACACGGGCATCCTGTTGCTTCCGATTAGGGGCATATATAAATTATTTATAAAGGATGGGGTCGCTTCTTCGAGGGGGCGTAGCGGGACCTCAGCGGCTTCCCGTTGAACCTGAAGCGGTTGAGGGATGCGATTATCCTGTCCGCGTCGTCCCTGTTGACCTCTATGAACGAGCGGTCCTTGGAGATGCCGATCTTCCCGATGCGGTCCCTGGGGACCCTGGCCGAGTCCATGACTATCCTGGCGAGGGCGTTGCGGTCGATCCCGGAGTCCCTCCCGAGGTCCACGGTGATGGAAACGAGGTCTTTGGGGAGAGATGTGCCAGCTTCCTCCTTCTTCGGCTCCTTCTCCATGACCTTCCTCACGCCGATCTCGTATGCGATGCCGTCCTTGCGGACCCTCTTGATCCTCGTCTTGGTGTATTCCTCGTAGGCGGGGAGCCTGCGGTCCTCCGACGGGGTGATGAACGTGACGGCCCATCCGGTCCTGCCCGCCCTGCCTGCGCGGCCGATGCGGTGCACGTAGTCCTCGGCGTCGTACGGGGAGTCGTAGTTCACCACAACCTCCACGTCCTCGATGTCCATGCCCCTGGCGGCCACGTCCGTTGCTACGAGGATCGGCATGGAGTTCCTCCTGAACCCGGCTATGGTGGCGTCCCTGCGCCTCTGGGGCATCTCTCCGTGGATGGCCCCGACCCTGGAGCCCTGCTCCGAGAGCCTCCTGTACAGCTCCTCCACCATCTTGCGGGTGGAGCAGAAGACGATGATCTTCCTGTTGGTGGAGATGACCTCGTTGAGGCGGTGTATCTTGTCCTTCCTCTCCGTGACGACGTAGAGCTGCTTGACCTTCGGGGGCACGGTGCGCTCGGCGATGGATATCCTCTCGGGATCCCTCATGGAGCCGGATGCCACCTCCGCCACGGCATCGGAGAGCGTGGCGGAGTACATCAGGGTCTGGCGGTCCTCCGGGACCAGGGACACGATGGACATCACGTCCTCGGAGAACCCCATGTCCAGCATCCTGTCCGCCTCGTCGAGGACGAGCTCCCTCACGTTCGACAGGTCGAGAGCGTCCCTGCGGTGCAGGTCGAGGATCCTGCCCGGGGTCCCGACGACGATGTCGCAGCCGTGTGCCAGCTTCCTGATCTGGCCTTCGGCGCTGGCGCCGCCGAACACCGAGGCGATGATGTGATCGGTGTTCTTGGAGAGCTTCTGCAGCTCGCCGGAGACCTGCTCCGCGAGCTCGCGGGTGGGGACCACGACGAGGGACGTCGGGAGCTTGGAACCGGGCTTCGTGCGGGCTATGATGACGATCCCGTAGGCCCCGGTCTTCCCGGACCCGGTCTGGGCCCTCCCGAGGACGTCCCTGCCGGACAGGCCGGCCGGCACGCTGGCCGCCTGGATGGGCGTTGGCTCGCGCCATCCCATGTCCGATATCGCGGACAGGACCTTCCTGTTGCCTGTGAGCTCCTCGAAGCCTCCCATGATGACCGCTACCCCGGCACTGCTATAAAACCAGGCGGTCGCATCGCACCGCGCTGCAACGATGGGGCATTGTTTCAAAAAGGAAAACCGCCATCACGGGGCTAATTCACGGCATGGGCGCTGCCCGCGAGCCGTGGGTCGCTTGCCCCCAGAGGCGGAGGAGAGCAGATGAGCATCAGGAAGGACGAGGAGCACCACGGGCTGTTCGAGAAGAGGAAGGAGGCCATGGCGGATGAGAAGGCCGCGGCCCATGCCAGGATCGTGACGCACTTCGCCAACATCGTCATCGAGATGATGGACGAGGGATTCACCAAGGCGATGGCCATGGAGGATGCGTATGTGCCCCTTGACCTCAGGTCCGCCGTATCCGCCGAGGTCGACGCCATCCGCGCCGAGAGGGAAGGCAACCGATACCCTTAATAAGAACCTCTATAATGGGGTCTCATCCGAACTATAACCCGCGTCCAGGTTGTCTGGGCGGTTCGAGATGCGTCATGTGCGGAAGTGGTGTAGGGGTTATCACTTAACCTTGCCAAGGTTAGAACTCGGGTTCGATTCCCGGCTTCCGCACTCATTCCTCCTACATTCTCCATCTTGCGCTATTCTATCGATTTTTCCAGATCCAGAGCCGCGGCTGCCCTGATGAAAACTGTAAGGCGCTTCGCAGCCTGGCACTGTGCGGGGTCAATCCTCGCCCTGCATCGACATCAGCGTCTCGTTGATGGTGGAGGCCTCCTCATTCGGCAGGAGCATCGTGGTGACCTCCATGAACGGGTGCTTGGCGCCCTCGATGATCGTGACGTCGTCCAGGGACTTGAGGCCCCAGCGCTCGGCGGTCTTCTCCAGGCCGAGCTTCACGTCGTAGTCGTTCGGGACCAGGACTATCGCTTTGAACGTCTCCATGCCCAGCTTCTTGGCGGCCATGATCCTGTGGTGGCCGTCCACCACCAGGAAGCCGTTGCGCCTCTCGATGACGATGATGGGCTCGTTGAGGCCCCTCTTGATCTCGTATTGGCGGCCGATGAGCTCGTCCATGTAGACCTCCTTCTGGGAGGGGATGATCCTGCTCATGGGGATCTCCTTGTTGACGACCTTCATCTTCAGGCCGTTCTGCTGCTCCATGAACGATTTGACGCTCATGACCTTCCCGGGGCGGGACTTCTCGATCTGGGACCTGACGATGTCGATGTTGGAGATGATGCCGACCAGCTTCTTGTCCTCGTCCACCACCGGCAGGTTCCTGAGTCCGTAGCGGAAGAGGACGCGCATGGCGTCGTTGACGCTCATGCTGGGCACGGCGCAGAGGGTCCCCCTGCGCATGACGGAGCGGATCTTGGCGTCTGGGTGGTCGATGTGCCTGAGGAGCTCCTTGGCGGTGATGAATCCCAGGAGGTAGCCGTTCTCGGCTATGGGGAAGCCGTGGAAGTTGGAGTTGATGATCTTCTGCCTGACCTCCTCCACGGTCATGTTTGGCCCCACGACCTGAACGTCGCGGATCATGTAGTCGCCGACGGTTGCTTCTGGCATGAGCGCCGAATCGGGCTCCAACGGTATAATGGTTGCCAGATTTGCCCGTATTCCCCATAACGTACGAATTGAATTGTAGTGCGTAATTACGCATTACCATTCAGATAGCAACCGCCATGGTCCGCGGGGTCCCACGAGAATCGGGGATCGGTCGGAAGTCCGATCTCCTGTACCTCTGCCTCCTGCTGCGCGGGGTTTGGGGGTACTCCATGTGGATGACGCCCCTTTCCAGCCCGGGGCCGAGGTAGTCCCTATGGAACGACGGCTGCGATTTCGCGGACATCATCTCCATGAGCTCGGGGCGGGAGTAGTACACCCCCGATTCCATCTTGTCCAGCAGCCTGTCCAGCTTGTCCCCGCCCCTAGGTTCGTTCCTGATCTCGTAGTCGGCGTCCTCGAGGGCGCTCAGGATCATCCGGAGCATGAACTCCACGAACCTGGCGGAATCGCCGGCCCTGTTGCAGGCGTCGATGGCATCGTAGTACTCCTGCTGGGCCTTCTCGATCCTGTTCTCCAGGGGGATCCAGTGGAACACCCCTTTCCATCTGCCGAGGATCGCGGTCTGCCATAGCCTAGCCATCCTTCCGTTGCCGTTGGAGAACGGGTGCACGAATACCATCTCGTAGTGGAACACGCAGGAGGCTATCAGCGGGTTGATCGAGGCCGACCCACTGCTGAGCCAGTCGAAGAGGTTCCGCATGTGCTCCGGGACGAGCTCGGGCGGAGGGGCCATGAATATCAGGTCCCTCCCGCGGAACACGCCCTCGCCGCCGGTGCGGAACTTCCCGGCGTCGTCGGCCAGCCCTTCCATCAGCACCCCGTGGAGCCTCAGGAGCTCGTCCATGTCGTAGGGGTCGAAGCTCCCCAGTAGCGAGTACGCAGCGACGGCGTTCTTCACCTCCTTTATCTCGACCTCCGGACCGATGACGCGGTGCCCGTTGATTATGTCCGATACCTGTTCGAGGGTGAGCGAGTTGGCTTCTATAGCGCAGGAGGAGTGGATGGACCTGATGCGGTTCCGTTTCCTGAGTCTCGGGCTGGGGTCCAGCGCCTCGTATCCCTCCATCCTGCTGACCAGCTCTCCGATGCGGAAGGTCAGATCCACCATGGGCTGTGTGAGCGTGAACGGCGGGGCATAGGTCATAGTAATAAGTATATCTTACATATATCTAAATATATTCATTATTGAGACATTACAGATTTCTAATTGATTCCAGATGTAAAAGATTATTATGATTCTGGCTATGCTCGATATAAATTCTCATTTAACATTGTTAACATCTTTGTGTTCATATATCTGAAATATATTGTTAAATTGCCAGGGTGGAAGTCTGGCATGCAGGACTTCCATAGCCGGCAGCCAGACTCGGCCCTGAGAATTTCAAAGGAGGTGAAAACCTGCCAGAGAAGAAACAGGACCAGGGCCTGCGCCTGCAAATGCTCGCCCTGGTCCTTCAGTGGTTCAGGCTTTTGGCCGGACTGCTGAAGTAAAAAGACCGAAATGTCTCCAATCGGGTCTGCCCGATGGGTTCTCTTCGTCTTCGTTTCAACCACTGAATCGTGATTATAAAAGCCCTTCATTACCGAGCATCATTCCATCATGAACGCCTGAATTACCGAACCAGCCAATCTTGCCATCCACCTTTGGCTCTCGAACCGCAGGGGCGGCCGGCCTAAAGCCAACGCTTTAAACCTAATGCGCGCATACGAGCGACCAGTGATTCAAGATGGCCGGAGGAGTATTGACCGGGGACCAGATCGAAGAGGAGACCAGGCTGGCGGAGACGCTGGCCGGCATCAAGCACGTCATCATCGTCATGAGCGGCAAGGGAGGGGTCGGGAAGAGCACCGTGTCCTCCAACCTGGCCGCGGCGCTCTCCATGAGGGGGTACCAGACGGGAATCATGGACCTGGACATCACCGGGCCCAACATCCCCAAGATGTTCGGCGTGGAGAATGAGCAGCTCACCGCCGAGGACCACAGGCTGATCCCGGTGACGGTGCCGCCGTCCATGAAGCTCATGTCCATGGCTTTCCTGCTCCCCGACAGGGACTCCCCCGTCATGTGGAGGGGCCCCGTGAAGATGGGCGCCATCAAGCAGTTCCTCGAGGATGTCAACTGGGGCTCCCTGGACTACCTGGTGGTGGACATGCCCCCGGGCACCGGGGACGAGGCCCTCTCGATCGTGCAGTTGATCCCGAAGGCCGACGGAGTGGTCATCGTCACCACGCCGCAGGACGTCGCCCTGCTGGACAGCAGGAAGTCCGTCGTGTTCGCGGCGGAGACCGGGATGCCGATCATCGGCATCATCGAGAACATGAGCGGCTTCGTCTGCCCCCATTGCGGGCAGGTCACCGAGATCTTCAAGTCCGGCGGAGGCGAGGCCACCGCCAAGGACATGAACATCCAGTTCCTCGGCAGGGTGCCCATAGAGCCCGGCATCGTGATGTCCGGGGATTCGGGGATGCCCATAGTCGTGAGGGACCCCGGATGCGAGTCCGCCAAGGCCTTCATGTCCATCATCGACAGGATCGTCAAGACGGTGGAATGATGCTCCTGGTGACGTCCGAGGGGGAGACCCTGGATTCCTTCGTGTCCGACGACTTCGGGCACGCCCCGTTCTTCCTGCTGGTGGACCAGGAGACCCTGGATTACCACGTCATAGTGAACGAGTTCATGGACTCCCCCGAGGGCGCCGGCATGGCCGTCGCCAACGCGATAGTCTCCCTGGGCAGCGTCGACGCCGTCCTCACGGGCGGCATCGGCGGCCACGGCATCAAGATCCTCAAGGATGCCGGCATCAGGGTGTCCCCCGACGAGGAGGGCACCGTGGAGCAGTGCGTCGAGGACTACAAGCGCCGCAGGGCGCACATAGAGAAGTACGGCGGGGAGCGACCGGTCGCAACAGGCCCGCCACGTATACGGGCAGGTAATCCACCCCGACAGGTTGTGACAGGGGGGCATCAGCTGCTGGGTGATGACGTCATCCCGAGTTTCCCGCGATTTCTAAATGGTAATATCTCGAGTTTCCCACGATTTCAAAATGGCAAAATTCCGAGTTTCCCACGATTTAGTTAGTCAATGTTCTTAAGAGCAATCCTTGTCATCGGAGACTGGCGGTGCTTCGTTTTTAGGAATCCGACGAACTGCAGTTTTATCCGCTCCTTATCGAACTCTGCGCAAAATTAAATCAAGGCTCGTCATGCCGTCACTGATGAAGGGTGTGGCGAAAGCACTTATTCCCATATTCGGGATAATCTTCCTGGGAGACTTCCTCAACAGCCTGGACGCCTCCATCGTCAACGTCGCCCTCCCCACAATAATGGAATCATTCAAGGGCTTCGGAGGCAGTGACGGCTCCTGGCTGATATTCGGCTATGCCCTGGGGCTCTCCGCCCTCATCCTCCCGTTCAACAAGTTCAGCAAGAACGGCCGCACCAAGAGGTTCTGCGTCTGGGGGACCGTCCTCTTCGCCATCACCTCGGTGCTCTGCGGATTGGCCCCCGGGTTCATCGAGCTGATAGTATTCAGGATAGCGCAGGGGGTGGCCTCGGCCATGATCGCGGCCTCCGTCCCGACCCTGATAGTGTGCATGATCCCCGATGACATGAAGGGCCTGGGGATCGCGGTCACGGGCGCCGCGACCGGTTCCGCGCTGGTCATCGGCCCCACCCTGGGAGGGATCATCGCCCAGTACCTCGACTGGGCCTGGCTGTTCTATATCAACATCCCCCTGTGCGCCGTCCTCCTCTACCTCTGCTGCCGCTACCTGCCCAAGGACCAGGGGGCAGACAGGTCCAAGGACCCAAGCGCCATCGGCGCGGTATCGTCCCTCCTGTTCTTCGGATGCCTCCTGGCATTGGTCGAGGATTTCGGGGACCCGGACCTCAATTTCACCGCGAAGTTCATCACGGGCAACACGGCGGTGATCTCGGCCCTGGCCCTGGCCTACTGCGCCAGGAGGGATTCGCAAAGGGCGGTGCTGGCCACCAAGATGGTCATGAACCGCGATTTCATGCTGGTCGCCGTCACCCTGCTGCTGAGCACCATGGTCGCCGGCGGGATGAACTACATGATCCCGTTCCTGATGCAGATCGGATGGGGGATGTCGTCCGCGGAGAGCGGATTGTACCTGTTCATCTCGTCCGTGGCGATGGTCGCCTGCGTGTTCTTCGTCGGGAGATGGTGCGACAGGTCGGGCTGCAGGAACCCCGTCGCGGTGGCCATGATCGCCAGGCTGGCCTTATGTGGGCTCGGGTTCTTCCTGGACCCCTCCGTTGGGATCATCGTCCTGGTGGCCACGCTCGTCATATTGGGGATCGGCCACGCGTTCTCGGGGACGGCCCAGCCCACCCGCATGATCCACCATGCCACGCCCGGCTACGAGGACGAATCCACCGGCTTGATGCTGGTGGTGTACTACTTCGCCGTCGCGGCGGGGTGCGCGCTGTTCGCCATGATATACGGCCTCACCGCAGGAGGCGTCGAGAGCCCCGACAACGTGGTCCGGGCGTTCTGGAACGTCTCCGCGGTCGGGATGGCCATCATCGTCGTTTGTCTGGTGATGACGTTCATGGTGAGGAACAAGGTCGTCAGGAAGAAGGATGAATAGGAAGAGCACCATGCCTTCGTGGAATGACCGCGATCCTCCCGCCGCCGGTGTGGGAAAGACGGCGGCTGATGAAAAAACACGGCTAGCAGCCATGGCGGCATCGAGACGATGCAACCTGCTAAATCGGGAGCGGCCGAGGATCCCATGGAAACAGGCGGGAGGATCGGCGAGACGCGGTCATCCTGATTCGGAGCGGATAATCGAAAGGGGCAGGGGGGAGCCCCCTGCCGTTTATCGAGGGCGATCAGTTCCTCTTGAAGGCGACCAGTGCGACCAGGATGGTGGCTATGGCCGCGATAGCCGCACCGCAGGCCACGGCGATCAGGGGCATGTTGCTGTGATGGGCCTGCTGGGGGACGTAATGCCACGTCGGGGGAAGGTCATCCTCTTCGACTACTGCATTCGCCGGGAGGTCGTAGATGATGACCCAGTGCGAGAAGTGCCATAGCTCCCCGGTGATGGTGTATCCGTTCACCTGGGCATCTGCAGTGTCCCCGTTGTCGATGCAGTAGAACCTGACGTTGGTCGCATTCGCAGGGATGTCCCTGTCGATGGAGACGGTAACGGGGCTGTTGAACCTCTTCGCATCGGATCCATCGATGTTCAGCTCGAACGCCTGGGTGGCAACGGATGAGCCGATGGCGGCCGCCGCAGGCACCAGGTTGGACCCGTTGACGGACAGGGAGACGTTGTCTGCGAGCAGCGCGGCGCCGATGGCGTTCCTGGGGATGGTGATGGTCGCGGCATTGGCGCCGTTCCCGTTGACGGCGACCGTGACCTTCGAGACGTTTGCCTCGTTCAGCTGGGACGACGGCATCTCGACGGCGGCGGTGCGTGCGGTGACCTCCAGGCCTATCGGCGCGGCCGCGCCGTTCACGATTGCGGCGGCGAGGTCGTCGGTCACGGTGGCCTTCTGGGCGGAGGTGCTGATCGCGACCGTGGCGGTCGAGGCCTTAATTTCGGCATCGATGCTGAATTCCCGCTGGCCGTCCACCTTGCCGGTCTGGGAGATCGTCTTGGCGCCGGTGGCGTTGTCGACGGTCGTGACGGTCGTGACCTTGGTGGTCGTCCCGTCGGCGTTCTCGATGACCGATTCGGCGCTCTCCGTCTCCTTCTGGTCCTTGGTGGCCTTCACGGTGACGGTGACGTTCTGGGAGAAGTCCGTGATGCTGTACGTGTTGCCGGCCTCAGGGACCAGGGGCGAACCGTTGGCGAACACCTGGACGGCATAGCCGTCGGCCGGGGTGATGCTGAATACGACCGGGGCGGGGTTGGTCAGGTTCACTTCGTGGACTCCGCTGTTGGTGGCGGCGAAGACCCCGTCGATGCTGGCGGGGACCGATACGTATGTGAACTGGAGCCAATCCGCGGAGAGGACGGTGTCCCTGGTGATCTTGGTGGAGAAGTCGAAGACCTTGCCGGAGCCGTCCACCCATGCATAGAACCTGTACGATTCCGAGGCGGGCTCGGGGTCCGCGGGCCTGTAGGCCATCTTGCCGTCCTCCACGCGCTGCACGTACAGGGTCTTGTCTCCGTCCATGAAGGTGACGTCGTGCATCAGCCTGGAAGGGGAGAACGTGGCCGTCAGGGTGATGGGCCCCTCCACGTCCACGGTCCTGACAGCCCCCAGGGCCCTGTCATCGTTCCAGTAGAGGAACTCGTAGCCCTGGGCGGGGACGGCGGCTATCTTGACGGTCCCGCCGGCGTAGTAGGGGGAGGAGTAGGGGGACCCGTTGCACATGAACGAGCCTCCCGACGAGGGGGATGCCTTCAGTGTCACCAGGTACTCGGCGACGCTCCAGTGGGCGTATACGGTCGTCGATTCGGTGAACACCGTGGAGGTGGTGACCTTGGTCCCGCCATCCTTCTGGGTGTACCATCCGTCGAAGGAGTGCCCGGCCCATTCGGGGGTGGGGAGCGACGGGAGCTTGCCGTTCTTCGTCTCTATGTACTTCGTGGAGCAGGCGCCTCCGTTCGCATCGAACGTGATGACGGGGTTGCTGGACCTGGAGACCAATGCGGCGCCCCCGGAACCGGTGGCCGAGAGTATCGTGGCGTCTTCCAGGTCGCATTCGACATACTCTCCGGATTCCTGATCGTACTTCATGGGGACCAGGCCTTCTATGGCGATCGCGTCCGTGTTTACCTTGAAGGACTTGGCGTAGATCGCCGTCTGGTCGACGGCCGTCGGGTTCACGATGATGCTTCCGCCGGTCATGGTGAGCACCGCTTCAGCAGAACCGCCTGTCACTCCGATGACGTAGCCGCCGTTGCTCTTGGACAGGATGCTCCCTCCGGTGATCGTCACCGCGCCGTTGACGTCCAGGCAGCCGCTCCCTTCGAGTATGAGGGTGCCTCCGGACATGCTGAAGCTGTTCCATGCCAGCCAGACGTCGAATCCGTTCTGGGCGTTGGAAACGATGGTTCCGCCGCTCACGCTCATGGAGCCGCTGGGGGAGAAGATGCTCTGGCCTCCCCTCTCGCTCATGGCTTCGATGTTCCCGCCGGTGAAGGACATGTCCCCCACTGAGCCGATGGACACGGTGCATCCGGATACGACGATTTCGCCTCCGGAGACGGTGAGCTTCCCGGCGGACCAGATGCCGGCCCCCATCCTGTAGCCGGTGGCCGCATGGAGGAACCCGTTCCCGGAGATGGTCAGGTCCCCCTTGGTGTAGATGGAGTATGTCAGGCCGGCATACATCTCTGCCAATACGCTGTGGTTCTTCAGGACGATGTTCAGCCCGCTGTCGCGGCCGTCGTAGATGATGGACCTGGACATGATGTCCTCGTTATTGACGTCCTTCATGGCGCCGTAGTGGAAGTCACTGATATCCGCGCCGTCGAGGGTGAGGGTGTTGGTTGATGAATCGTAGCTCCACCCGTTGCCGCTGGCGGTTCCGGTCACGGGGGTGCTCCCGACCCAGAACAGGCAATCTGCGGTGGATGGCACGACCTCGGTCTCGGCCTTGATGGTAATCGGGCCGGTGACTTCTGTGATGTTGTACACCGACGGGTCGGAAGCGTTTTGGACGAGGGTGCATCCGGTGGCGGTGGGCGCGGACGAGAATCTGTATCCGGCGCTGGGAACGAGGGATGCGTGCGAGGAGGCGTTTACATATGTGGTATCGTAGTCCAGGGTGGCGTTGATGACGGCGGCGCTGTTGTCATTGGCCAGCGTTACCTTGTAGTACTGGTTCTTGATGGTGCCGGTGTTGGTTGTGACGGTGCCCCAGTTGTTGGTGATGGTGCCGGTGTTGGTGCTGACCGTACCGTAATTGTCCGAGATCGTTCCGTTGTTGGTGGTGACCGATCCCTTATTGGTCTCTATGGTACCGTTGTTGGTCGTGACGGTGCCCTGCTTGTCGTTCATATTGTTGACTAGGGCGATTGTCCCTCCGCTGGCATTCTCCACGATGGTGCCGAAGTCCTGGCGCTCAACCTTCCCGGCATTGGAGTTCACGGTCCCGTCGATTATGCGGCCTATCGTGCCGGTGTTGGAATCCACGACTCCTCTGTGCATCCAGCTGATAGTGCCGGAATTGTCGTCGATGGTCCCGTACATTGATCCGACTGTGCCCTCATTGTTCGTCAGGGCTCCGTACACATCATTGATGTGCCCGTAGTTATTTACCATGCTGTCGTCGGAGCTCAAGCTGTCCAGCGTGCTGTCCTTTGGGTTGTCGTTTATCACGATGGCTTCGGCCATCGGTATCAGGGATGCAAGGAGCATCACCGATGCTATCATCGTTATAATCAGGGCTCTTTTCATGCTAGGCCACCCTACATTTTTATAGTAAATGGACGGCCAGGAGCAGATTAAAACGTTATGTGGGCCGGTCCGACGGACGGTATCGTTTCGGCGACGGACGGTCATGGCTTCCCGGAGCGCCTCTTCTCCAGGGCATCGTTTATCTTGCGGACCTCGGCCCTGTACGATGAGTACATAGACACCCATATCAGCAGGTAGATCATCGAGATGAACGCCAGGAAGAGCAGGGTCCCCTCCAGGGTGCGGTCCGTCCACCAGAGGAGGTTGGCCACCGGGATCATGGTGCACATCGCCAGCGCCATGTGGATGATGGTGGCCGATAGGATCCCGTACCTCTCGGACTGGTACACGTACGTCCCGCCGAAGCAGATGGCCCCGGCTATGCCGGACACTATGGTCTGCAGGATCACCGCCGGGACGTATCCGAACTCGTCGGCCAGCTCGGCGGCGACAAGGGATATGCCCTCGGATGATGATGCGAAGGACATGGTGATGCCGTTGCCGATAACCATCCCCACCAGGAACCCGATGATGGCCAGCCGGCCGATGGGTCTGCCTTCCATGTTCATTCCAGCGCCCTCCTGACTTTCGGCATGTACCTGCGGGAGACCCTGGATTCCATGCCCCCCTCGAGCTTTATGACTATGGTCCCCGACAGGCTGAGGTCCATCCTGAGTATGCGGTCGGAGTTCACGATCTCGGAGTTCGATATCCTGACGAAGCCCTTGGGGAGGGATTCCTCCAGCTGGTATAGCGCGCTCTTGATGAGGAACGTCCCGTCGGAGGTATCGGCGTAAACCTTCTTCTCCATCGAGCGGATGCGGATGATATCGGACGGGTTGAGCCTGTAGACGACCCCGTCGAGGTACCCGACGATGCTGGCTGGGGTGTACGATGAGATTATCTCCATGAGGCTGTCTACCTCTTGCGTGCGGCAGGGGGCCTGCACAACAACCCTGGGCTCGTCCAGGTTCTTGTCGAGATAGAAGTCGACCCGCATTCGGGAGCCAATTATGTAGGTAGGATAATAAATTGACGATTATCCCACTGTGATTATCCTCCTGTTCGCGGTGCTCGCGGATCCCGGAGGATGGCCGTCCGTCATAGGATGCCATCCGGCTCACGCCGAGGGCTGTCGGCAGATCTTCCAATGACTTGGAAATCTTCATGGATCGATCTTCGTACAGAGGCCTAATGGGGATGTCTGGCACATCTCGCTCGTCCATCAGTTCGGAAAGCGCGTCCACCGCCTCTTTCCTCTTCTTCTCGGAGCTTCCGATGTAGCATTTGAAGGTGGTGTTTATGTTGGCGTGGCGGAGCAGGTCCTTCAGCGTCGCCGAGTCGCAACCGCACTCGTAGTAGAGGGCGGTGCCGTACATCCTCCTGAGGGAGTGGGATGTGGCCCTGATCCCCGCCTTGAGCCCGAGCTTCCTGACGGAGTCGCTGACGTATTTGGGGGAAATGCCGCGCTGCTCCCCGTAGGTGACGGACAGGTGCTGCACCACATGTTCGTCGGCCCTGCGGGTAGGGCTCGCGCCACCGGAAATAGCGGTCCAGCTCCCTCGTTACTGGTGGAGGCATCTCCATCACCGATACGAGCCCGTCCCTGCCGTGGCCCTTGCCGCGGATTACCATCCTGTTTCCGTCGATGTCCCCGTCTCTGAGGCCGGCTATATCCGACCTGCGGAGGCCCATCATGCCGCCCAGGATGAGAATCATCCTCTGCGTGGGGTCGGCCGCGGGCATCATCCTCCTGAAGTCGTCCAGGTCGATCTAGACGCGGTCGATGCTCTCCCTGTTGTACAGCAGGCCGGCCTGCTTCACCGGGTCCCTGCCGGTGGTGAACAGGACAAAGTTGGCCAGCTGGTGCATCATGACTTCTATAGCCCTTTATAGTGATGTTCCTTCTGCCATTGTAGAACAGGCAACTAGCCATATTCGAACCTCAGGATCTACCCGACATCTGTGCATTTGCGTGGGTTTGAATTTCGAGAATTAAAGGGAGCACCCGCGGTCGAGCGGCACACACGGTGCGTGAAAGGGTGGCAGATGTGAAGCGGACTGTTAATGAGCTGTCATTCGTTAAATGATAAAGAATTGAATAATCCGCCTCAAGGGCGGTAAGTGGTTTGTGAGGTCCGGGCAAGCCCGGACCTCGAGGGAAGGCTCAGCTCCTCATCATCCTGATGATGACGACAATAACCAGGATTGCAATCATGATGACCAAGATGGCCAGCAGGGCAATCATGATAGTGTCATCCTTCTTCTCAGTCGGAGTGGGCTCGGGCACGATGGGTTCGAATCCGCTGGCTACGATGACCTGGTCCATATTGACGATCCAGGTCTGGGTGGCTCCGGTGTATCCGGATGCAGCGACCGCGTTGACGACGGTTCCCGCATCGACGTAGAAGGGGGAGTCGAGCACGACGGCGGAGGATCCAGCGACCTTGTACACGACACCCTCGATGGACTTCAGGGTGATCTTGTACTGGACCGGGATAGTCCTTCCGTAGACGTCGGATTCTCCGATGTTAACTGCTCCTGCGACGTAGGTGACCCATCCCTGGAACTTCATTCCCTTAATCTGGGGGACGCCGAGTATTTCGTTGACGTCGTCGAATTCGACACCGGCCGAGGCAAAGACCTCGCAGTAGAGGGTGTTGGCGATGGTGTAGTTGGAGTACTTCGCCTTGGTGTCGTCGCCATACACGAAGTTGGCACCAGCGATGTTGGAATCGCTGTAGGCGATGGCGAAGGCGCCGTCCTCGAGGTACACCTTTCCGACGATGGCGTCGGCGGAGGCACCGATGGAGGTGGCGGGGTTTCCGATGATGACCATGACGTTGACGACGAGGACTCCGTCGGCACCGGAGATGGTCAGGGTCTGTCCCCTGTTGAGCACGAGGGTGTCGACTTCGACTTCCTTGGTGATCTCGAAGTCAGTTCCGGCGGGTGCGGTCGCGGCAGCTCCTGCGAGCTTGGCGTACACGGTGTATCCGCTGTCCTCGTAGGTGATGTCGTAGAGGACGATACCGAACATGTCGGTCTCCTCGGTGTAGTAGTAGAACTCTCCGGCGACCCTGATGGCTCCGTCGACGTCGACGCCACTGTCCTTGATGACAGTGAAGGAGGTATCCTCAGGAATGACGAGGACTCCGATGGTGGGGGTCTCGGCGGCGGCGTTCTGCTCGATGAGGAGGTCGTCGGTGGCAGTGTCTCCGATGACGGTGAGGATACCGTCTGTGAGGACTCCGAAGACCTTGACGTACGCTTCCTCGGTGGCGGTTGCGGCGACCGAGGTGAACTTCAGGAGCCCTTCGGGAATCTCATCGGACATGACCTTGTCGAGGGCGAATCCGTCCTCACCGTTGCCGATGACGATGGACTGCGCAATCTCGTCTGCGAGGGTGGCGGTGGCTCCGGCGGCGAGGACGATCTCTCCCGCTCCGGTGATGGGCGCGAAGAGGTCGATGTTTCCTGCGTCGACGAGGATGGTTCCGTCGAGGACGATCTTGGTCTTGGCGGCGTTGAGGCCGGCAACGATGTTGACCATGGAGATGGCATCCTCATCGATGTCCAGCTCCGCGGCGGTCTTGACCTTTCCAGCGTCGGTGAGTGTCGCCGCGAGGGTGATCGCTCCGCCGAAGTAACCGGAGGCCATCTCGATGACTCCGTCGCTGTAGGTGACGCCGTTGAACTCGATGAATGCGGGGACGAGCCCTGCCTCGGGCACGGCGTTGATGGCCACATCGTCGATGTTGCCGATGACGAGCCCGTTCAGGATGACGCCGTTGTCCTCGTACACGATGGTGCCGGAGACCTTGGCGTTCTTGATCTTGACGGATGCGCCGTCGTCGAGGATGAAGTTGGCCCCGTTGCCCATGGTGAGGGTGATGGGCTTTGCCTCGGTTCCGGCGATGGTCAGCTGGGCGTTCTCGGCGAACACGAGCTGGATGCCTGCCTTGACTGCGGTGTCCTTGTCGATGGTCTCGTTAGCGGCGAGGTTGAGGATCATTCCCTCCTCGGCGTTGGCGAGGGCGAACGCGAGGTTACCGTAGAAGGTGTATCCGTCGTTGGCGAAGGAAATGGTGTAGGCGAGGGTTCCGTAGGTGTAGGTCTCGACGACATCCTCGATGAAGTAGTTGAATACTGCTCCATCCTCGATGGCGATGACTCCGGAGACCTTAAGGGCCGCGACGTTGGTGAGTGTGGTTCCAGCGAGGGCGGTGACAGTTCCTGCGGATGCGAGTCCGGTTTCGCTGGCGGTGGCGATGGTGGCGGTACCCTCCTCGAGGATGAACGCCGCACCCTTGGTGCCGATCTGGTCAAGGCTTGTGAGGGCGAAGTATCCAGTCTCGCTCGCGACGGGCTGGCTGGCGGTGATGACGAACCCAGTTCCCTTTCCGGTTCCCGCAACATCGACGGTGTTGGAGAAGAGGATGGGGGTGGGGTTCGGGTTGGAAGCGGAGGGTGCGGGGGTGAAGGAGCCGGCGAATGTGATGTCAGAGACCATGGATCCCTTGACAGTGATGACAACGTCCTTGTCCACGACGAGCTCTCCGATGTAGGATCCGCTGTTGATGGCGAAGTTGCCTGCGAGCGCCATGGTTCCGGTGCTGAGGAACGATCCCTTGGTCATGTCGATGGCGACAGAGGAGACGAAGGATCCGGTGTTGTTGAGGGATCCGTCCGAGAGGATGGTTTCGTTTCCGGCCTTGAGGGACCCGATGAGGATTATTCCGTCATTGGTGAGGTCTCCGCCGGAGACGGTGAGGGTTGCAGTGGCATCACCGAGAGTCGCGAATGCGAGTTTCGCCTGTCCTGCAGCAGCTGTGGTCTTGACGGTACCTGCGGTGGATACGGCATCTGCTTCTCCGTTAGTGTAGGAACCGGAGGAGATGACGCTGTAGATCACATTGCCCGCATCACCGACGGCGCTGGAGGAAAGTGCTACCCTGCTGGTGTATTTGTTGGTTCCCTTCTGCGTGTAGGCAGTCAGGTTCATGGTCAGGATCTTTCCAGTCTCGTCGACAGTGGCGAGTCCGACATACTCTCCAGCTTCGGATGTGACCACATCGTCAGTTCCATCGTTGAACACGACGATAGGGGAGAGCGAGATGGATCCGTCAGCGACCATCTCGAATGCAGCATCACCAATGGTCTTAACATGGGTCTGCAGGAGGGTGTAGGTTTCAGCATTCGAGAAGTTCAGAGCTGCGACCGCAGTAACGTTCTTCAGGGTGCTGATCGCACCGTCGTTGTCGAACGTTCCAGCCTCGACGTTGATTCCTCCAACGACTCCGATGATGCCGGTGTTGTTGAACACTCCGTCGGTTTTGTTGGTGAATGTGGCTGTGCTCTCGATGAGCATGTTGCCGGCGTTGGTGATGGTGGCATAGTTCTCGGACTCGCCCGTTATGAGGCGGATGCCGTCGGCGGTGATCTCCGAGTAGGATTTGTTGATGATGCTGTTAGCGATGATTCCGTAAGGCTGGCGGTAATCGTTCGTGAGTCCGAGAGCCTCTGCCTCGATAGAGGATGTCTGTGCGACGCTGAAGGCAGTGGCCTGGATCGCATACAGAGATGCGGTCGCATCCAATGCGGAGGCGGTGACATCCAGTGTGGTTGCAACGAATCCCTTGTATCCTGCAACTACGGTGATGCTGGAGGACTTGATGTCCGTGGCTGTTACGCTGTATCCGAAGTTAGCACCGTCGTATGCAGCGGGCAGGACCGAGACGACCTGTGTCGAGTTGAACACGTTGAATGTGGTCGCCATGATTCCAGTGGCGCCAGTTGCCTTTCCGGCGATGGTGACGGAAATGTCGACTCCGGAGATGCTGAGCGCACCTGTAGACTTGATTCCGTAGGCTCCATCGACATCGGAGTTGATGATGACGGCCAGCGTGGCGACTCCGGAGTCGTTGCTGATGCTCAGTTCATTGGAGGAAACGGCCGTGAGGGCTCCCTTGAGCGTGATGGTGTTGTCGCCTGCGAGGATGAGCTTGGTCATGGCGGCCTGGTTGAAGGTTTCACTTCCGTTGTAGTTGTTGAGGGTGAGGGTGTGGTTGGATGCCTTGTACTCGAAGGATCCGCCCTTGGTGTCGGTTCCGGTAACGTCGGCCTCAGCTCCAGCCAGCGCGTTGGCGCCGTAGAGGGCCACATATCCGCCCTTGGTGGAGTTGGAGGTTGCGAATGTCGCTCCGGTGGTGTCGATGTAGTACAGTTCTTCGACTTCACCGTTTTTCACGGTAACAGGCGCTTTTCCGGCCTGCTTTATAACGATGTTGCAGTCTTCGACAGCACCCTCGGCTTTCGCAGCAGACCAGGCTCCGTCTGTTCCGACCTTCACCATGCAGCCGTCTGCCGGAGACACGAATCCGAATGACAGCGAATAGTTGGTTCCCTTCTCCTTGAGGTACTCGAGGCCGTAGAGCTTTACGATTGCCGCGCTGGATGCAGCGGGCGTGGGCTCGTAAACCTGCTTGTTGATGGTTCCAGTAACGTAGTAAGTGTTGTTGCTGTCGTCATACTTCACGAGGATGTTGTTTCCAAGGTCTGCGTTCGTGAAACCGGAACCCTCGTAGATGAATCCGGTTGCGGAGAAGTCTAGAATCCCCTGCTGTTCTACGTTCCATTTGGTGCTAGCAGCAGGATCTGCGTCGACGTCCGCAGAAGACATAACGACGGCGGCTCCTGTAGCGATCATCGCGAATACGGCGAGGATGGCCAGCAGGGCCGTCTTGTTGTTCATTTTCATTTCGTTTTTCATCATAGGAACATCTGCTCCTTTTCTTCTTCCCCGGACATGCGCGGACGGCACACACCCGAAGAGGGTGTCCGGACTGCTTTGGAATACCGCCGCGATCCCCTTTCGGGTGTCAGGGCGATCCCCACCCAATTCCAGACGTCTACAGTCCTTTCTTCTGTAGATAATATGGGGTTAGACACCAGAGTATTTAAAACCCCCCCTTTTTTGTTCGAAGGATGCACAAACCATCCATACCCTTCTAACAGGGTTACCAAGTCGTCCCCGTATTTAAACTGGGGTGGCTGAGGATCACGCTTGACTTAAATACTGTGCTATCTGCATTTGATGTAAAACTCACAAATTTGTATCGATTTTTTCTGCTAACTACACATTTGTTAGTCGTCTGAAATCGGATATTTTCTAACTTTTCGATTGTTTGTAATACATTTTTGTTGTTCAATTTTTTCCTAAAATTAATTATGCCAAACATTCTAATTTTCTAGTTGTTAGAAATCCATGAGCATAGTTTTTCACACTTTGTTCCTATGAAATATGCAACAAAAACGAACAACAAAACTGTCCTGCTCGCTATCGTCGCAGTTTTTGCGATGATCGCCGCAGGAGCAGCCGTGGTCATGGCGTCCTCCGAAGATGTGGAAGCCGCCAACGTGACGTTCACGGACATTCCTGAAGACAAGAAGATTGTCGACTCCGGGAACTACTTCGTCAACGAGGCCATGACCCTGACCGGAGAGAAGAACATCAAAATCTCCGTCTACATCGCCGCCGCCGTCGAACTCACTATCGACAGCGACACCATGACCGTCGACGTATACTTCGCCGACAGCGCCGTTAAGGAGGAAGTCACCACCGACTCCCCCAAGATCGCTACCGCTCTCGTCAGCGATGGCGCGCTCACGGCGACCATCACCAACTTCGGGCCCGCGGACAAAGCAATCACCCTCGCCGGAGACGCTGATGTCATCACCGTCACACCTGCCGATGGCATTGCCATCAATACGGCCGGAATCACCTACGACGGAGCCCTCTTCACCCTGGCCAGCGGTGTTGCCACATACACCAGCTACCCTGCCAGCACGTACGGCCTCAAGGAGGGCGACGTGCTCATCGTCAAGTCCGGAAACACCACCGTCTCCTGCGGAAACAGCATCGTGAAGCTCGAGGGCTACGGAGATGAGCTGCTCTTCTCCTCCGAGGAGGGAGTTACCTTCACCTACGAGGAGAACGAGGTCGTTGCATCCGGAGTCATCGCGACCGGAGAGCTCTATGTCTCCACCGGATTCATGAAGGCCGGTGCGGCTACGCTCAGGTACGCCATCGTCGACGATGCCGTGATCACCGGAGTCACCACCGCTCCTGTTGCGCTCGATGCGGGAATCCTCGCCATCCCCGCCGGGCAGGAAGTCACCAACGTGCCCAAGATCATCCCGTCCGAGCCCGAGGACATCGAGTTCGGCGTCATCATGGGAGACTTCGTCCACCCCGACAAGAACCCCAAGATCGCTCAGGACCTCACCATCAACTCCGGTGCTCTCCTGACCATCCCTGTCAAGAGCACATTCACCATCGGAAACAAGAACGTCGATGACCTCACCATCACCATGATGGACTTCTCGGCAATCGACATCTGGGGAACCGTCAAGGGTGTCGCTGGCTCCGATGGAGACTACCCGCTGCTCAAATCTGATGTTGTACCAGTTGATCCCGACACTCAGAGGTACGTCAAGATCAGGGCCGGTGCCGAGATCACCGGAATCAGGGGCCATGACGACAACGTCATAGGCCTCGAGGCCCCCGCCATCGAGGACGACAAGGACCTCTACGGAATCAGCGGAACCCTCACCTCCAACACCACCGTCACCAACGCCGAGATCCCCGAGGGCAAGATGCTCACCATCCCCGCCGGAATCACACTCACCGTCACCGAGATGCTCGTCATCAACTCCGACCTCGGAATGGTCATCAACGGTACTCTCGTCATCGCCGACGGCGCGATGCTCGCATCCAACGCCGGCACCGAGGCTGGAGAGATCATACTCGGAGAGACCGGAACCATCGTCAACAACGGAATCATCGCCAAGTACAACCCCGTCGTCATCGCGGATGAGGACGGCTGCTCTGTCACCTTCGCCGGTATCGACGGTCTCGTTTTCGACACCATCGACCTCCTCCTCACCTATGATATCGGAGTTTCCGGAAACCTGACCCCCATCGCCGGATCCAACGGATCCATGGTCGTTTTCGATGGCGTTATCTTCAACGGCAACGTCACCATCGGAAAGGATGTCATCGCCGTGATCGATGGTGACAGCCTCCTCTCGGAATACACGATGGTCGTCGACGGAAGCCTCTTTATCGAGGAAGATGTCGATCTGGTGCTCGATGCCGGATCCACCCTGACCGTCAACGGATACATTGTTACCGCAGAAGAGGGCAGGATTTACGCCGCAACCACCGACCTCGATGGAACCACCGTGAAGGACGGCGACTGGGGCGAAACCCTCATCGACCTCTCCGTCGGTGCAGCAACAAAAGCCGAAGCGGACCCCACCATCCACTTCCTTACCGGATACACGATCGAGGTCATCGCCATCCCGTTCACCGAGGCTGGCAAGGCCATGGTCATTCAGTCTGTCTTCATCTCCGGAGACCTCGCCGTTACCCCTGCTGTCGGCACGGGCTACGCCCTCACCACTCCCGCCACCCTGAACGTCGACGGGGACAACCCCGTGGTCGTCGGACTCGGCGACGAGCTCGTCCAGAACGTCACAAATGCCTATGTCGTCTCCGAAGTCCCTGTCGACGTCATCGGAAAGGTCATCTCCATCAACGAGATCGACGTGGAAGACAACGTCGTCGGAGCCCTCTACACCGTCACTGTCGAGAACGTCACCAAGTACTACGTCGTCGACTGGAACACCGGACTCGACGGAATCGCCGGATACGATGAGAAGACCGTCGTCCTCCTCGGACTCGAGGGACTCGAGGCCGACCTCGACGGAAGCCTCAACATCCTCGAGGGAGAGACCGTCGAACTGTATGGAGTAGAAGGGTTCATGACCATCCCCGAGGGAGTCGTCCTCTACGTCTCCAACGGAGGAGTGTTCGATGCAGACATCATCGGAAAGCTCGATGGAAAGATCATCGTCGAGGCCGACGGAGACTGCGTGCCCGCACCCGGACTCTACGAGGTCTACTCCGAGGACGAGGACGAGACCGTCACCTACAGCGGATTCCTCACCGCCCTCGCCGAGGCCGAGGCCGGGGACACCATCACCATCAGCGGAATCTACACCGCCGACAGCCTGACCATCCCCGCCGGAATCAACGTCGTCGTCGAGGGAGGGCTGGTCATCACCAAGAACCTGACCATCTCCGCCGGCGCCACCCTCACCGTCGAGGGCGCCATCGTCGTCGGAGACGAAGAGGTCAAGAACACCAAGGTTCTCAACAACGGAACCTTCGATGTCTCCCCCGCCTTCAGCGCGACCTTCTATTCCTACGCTGAGGATGCCAACGCCCTGCAGATCACCTCCGATGGAGACTTCATCTACCAGACCACGCAGGACTTCCCCGCTAACACCAAGTTCGTCGGCGTCACCTACGTCGACGGAACCAAGACCGTCCTCACCTCCATCGACAACGCGATCGAGGCAGGAGTCGAGGAGATCGTCATCGACGGAGAGTACACCTCCGACGAGGCCATCGTCCTCGACGACACCAAGCTGACCGTCAACGGGAAGGCCACCTTCGCCGCCATCGACATCGCCGATGGAGAGCTCGAGGTCGCCGGAACCCTGACCGCCACCGTCACCGGTTCCGTCGGAGAAGTCGTCGTGCTGACCGGATTCACCGGAACCATCACCGACGGCGTCGTCGGCGGGGTAAGCATCATGACCATCGAGGCCATGACCGCCGGATCCATCGAGGTCAAGGCCGGGGACGTCACCGTCACCGCCGCGGACATCACCATCGCCGACAACAAGTTCCTGCTCGTCGACGAGGGTTCCGAGCTCATCTTCGCCGCCAACTCCACCGTTGCCGTCGCTGAAGAGGGTCTCGTGGACATCAACGGAATCCTCACCGTCAACAAGGACAAGGAAGTCGCCATCAACGGAGGCACCATCCTCCTCGACGGCGCCGTCGTCGTCAACGGAGACCTGACCATCAGCGAGTCCATCGTCATGGGCGTCATCAACGTCTTCGGAACCTTCACCGCCGGCGACATGCTCCTCCTCGGATCCATCGCCGTCGACGACTCCGCCGAGAGCACCGCAACCGCCACCTTCCACGACGTCGTCATGGGAGCCGCCGCAGTCGGAGCCGCACCCGAGATCCTCGGAAAGAAGATCACCCTGGCCGAGGGCTGCGCCCTGGTCGTCTTCCCCGGCGCCACCGTCGCACCCTCCACCGTCAGCGACCTGAAGTCCACCGAGTTCTACGCCAACGGCGTCCTCTACGTCACCGCCTACGCCAACGCTGGCGAGGTCAACGCTGTTGCCGCGGACGGAATCATCACCGATGTCATACCCATGGAGGGATACGACATGACCGGATCCGATGTCGCCGAGAACTGGACCGACATCACCGGAGCCGCCATCGCCGCTAACACCAAGGTCGGAGCCAAGGCCGCCCTCTTCTTCGAGGGCGTCCAGCTCACCGCCAAGGTCATCGTCTCCACCACCACCGGAACCTCCGTCTTCGTCGACGGGGTCAAGTACGCCAGCGGAACCACCATCAACGACGTCGCCGTCGGCGTCCACACCGTCAAGGTCACCATCGACCCCGGATACAAGGGAACCACCGAGGTCACCTTCAACGGCAAGGTCCTCAGCGGCCTGATGGTCTTCGAGATCACTCCCGAGATGGTCGGACCCACCGCCAAGTACGTCCTGTCCGTCACCGGAGACATCGTCATCGACGAGCCCGTCGTCCCCGAGCAGGAGAAGGAGGACAACACCATCATCATGGTGCTGCTCGCCGTCCTGGTCGTCATGGTCGTCATCCTGGCGATCGTCGTCATCCTCAGGATGATGAGGAGCTGATCTCCCCTCCGAGGCCTAGGCTTGCCTAGGCCTCATAAACCCCTTACCGCCCCTCGTGGCGGACTCTTCTGTAACTTTGATAATGGGATTCGGATTCCCGCAGCAAAGAACTTGATCACTATCATCCAAGCGCGCCGCTGTTCGACGACAATCGCAGGATCCCATGTCCCGATGGAACTCTATTGATCTGCATCGGGTCCGGGCGTCCTTGTCCGGCGCTCGGTCCTCCTCCCTGCCCCATACCACGGTCCTGGACATCCTGCGGTGGATGTGCACCAGGATCAAACATGAGATGGTCAGCACTGCGGCCGTACCCGCAAGGACGCAGCCCCGTGGGATGTGCCCCCAGTTCTCCAGGCCGACCAGCGCTGCAATGAAGCCGGCCATGACAGAATATGCTGCGAGGTACATCCAAGCGCGGCGGTCGAGGAACACGTCCCCCTCGAACCCCTCCGTAATCCGCATCCCTCTCATGGTCCTGTCCCAGGACACCGTGAACGATTCCTCTCCGGAGAGATGGAGCTCCACCCTCGTGGTGACGTGCGAGTACCTGAGCACGACCAGGTGCTCCCCGTCCGGCATCTCGAACGTCCTGCTCCCGCCGCCCACTATCGTGCCGTACTGGATGCCGTCGATCTCGATGGATATCTCCTTCGCTCCCAGCAGGAACCTGCCCCTGGCGTAGGTAACCGTCAGGCTGCCCATAGCCCCGCCCCGTATCGGTCGCCCTTGGACAGTCCCAGGACCCCGTGCCTGAGGATCCTGTCCAGCTTCCTGTCCGCATCCGGGTCGCCCCTCCAATCGATGAACTTCCCGGAGGCGACCGCGTTTGACAGCATGATTATGTACTCTGCGACGAAGACGAAGTCGGGATGGACGCGCTCCATCCGGCCGTAGTCCGACCCCAGGATGCCCCTCAGGACCGCTTCCGCCGATGGGTATCCGCGGGGGTACCTCTTGCCGGTGCTCGCGAAGTACATGTACGCCCTGGCTATGTGGCTGTTGGAGCCCAGGTAGCTGCAGTACGAGTCCCAAACGTCCAGCATGTAGCCGTCCACCGAATCCCTTGTCAGCTCCCCGGGGACCTCCACCCCCTTCAGCACGAGCTTCAGCTCGTGGCATACCTTATCGAAGCATGCAGCCATGAGCCCCTCCCTGGAATCGAAGTACTTGAACACCAGCGACTGGGAGCAGCCGACGTCCGAGGCCACCTGCCTGGTGGAGAAGGAGCCTCCCTGCTCAGCTATGCGCCTGATCGCCGCATCGATTATCGCATTCCTCTTGTTCGCCATCGTGAAATCCACGCCGTCCGCGGATAAAAAGCAGAGGTGTCCAGACGCTCACTTCCTCCGCGGGAGTGACTGGGTAACCATCTGTAATGTCCGCAACGGGAAGGATGCCGGCGGCCATGAGGTGCGGAGGAAAGAGGCTAGCTCGCGTTGTATCCCTGCATGGGGTCCGTTGATTTTCGCCAATGTGGCCGCCATGGTAGTTTCGATTTGGCATGCATCGGCAGCACGAATGGTGTGCCCGAGGCCATGGGCAGTGGCTTCGCGTGAAGATCCATGGCAGCCCGGTCAGTTCCCGGGCGGGGATCGCATCATTACGCATCCATGCAGCCATGAAGCGGGACGATGCAAGATGCCGGCCTGATGCGATCAACTGGCACGATTCCCGATGTGGGGTCGGATCTAAGCGATGGTAAGTTCCAGCCTGTATTAGGTGGAAGATTCTGTCAGAATCGCGGATACAGAAGTAAAAAGTAAGGCGGAGGGGCTGAGCCCCTCCTGTTTCAATCAATCCTTCTTGAAGTAGACCATCGCAACGATGCAGACGGCGATGGCTGCGACAGCAGCCGCCGCTATGGCAGCAATGTAGAGGATGTTGTCGTGGCTGGATGAACTGCTTCCGCCGCCGCCAGGGGTATCCTCGACGATGTTCACGAAGTAGACTGAAAAGTGGTCGGTTGTGAAAGTGACCCTTCCGTTGGCATAGGTGGTCTGCATGTCGGTGGTCTTTCCGTCGTCATCTACGTAGCAGACCACGAGGTGCTTCCCGCTCATGGAGGTAGTGGGGATGTAGTTGAAGCTGATGGTCACACTGTCACCCAGCTCGTGCACCGTCGTGGTTCCGGCGGTGGCGGTGAGCTTGAGGACGTAGTTGTTGCCGACCACAGATCTCTGTTTCTCAGTCATGTCTGAGGATGTGGCCTGCTTGGAGGTGATCTTCAGCTTCCCGTCCTTGGCTAGGTTCTTCATGATTCCAGCGGGGATCTCCATGTGAGCATCCGCGTTGGTGAGGGTGACAGTCCTGAAGGCATCAGCGATGTCTTCGGCTGCGTCGGCGTTGATGTTGACCTCGGTGGAGACGATGACGAGCTCGGCGGTCTTTCCGCCGGTGATCAGGGATGCCTGCTCGGTGAGCGCATCGACCATGAACTCGTTCATGTCGCTGGACCAGACGGTGGTGGTCACGGTGGAGCCCTCGCCGACGGAGGAGTACTTGGTTCCGGTCTCGGTCTCGCTGACGACCTTGGTGACCTTGCCGCCCTTCTCGGTGACGCTGGACTTGATTCCGGTCTCCTCATCTGTGGTGGTGGTCGTGATGGACCCGTCAGGGTTGACGACGGTACCGTCATCGGGGAGGTCCTCGGGCTCGTCGGGGTCGTCCGGCGCGGGCGGGACGGGGGTCGGAGGTGCGGGCGGGACGGGGGTGTCCTCATTGAAGGTCACAACGACGGAGTGAGCGAGCCCCTCTTCGAAGTGGATGAAGGTGTTGGCCCTGGTGCTGGAGCCGAGGGAATCGACCTTCTTGTCTCCGACGTAGTACACGATGGAGGAGATGGTATAGCCGCTGTCGGGTGTGGCAGTGACGGTGAACGGGGTTCCGGCGTATCCGGTGATGGAGTCCTTGCCGCCGATGGTGGCGGTACCGCCCTCGGAGGCTTCCGCGTAGACGTTGATCTTGTACTCGGAGTAGATGACGTCCATGTTGATTCCGATCCAGTCAAACTCGTCACCCTCGATTCCCTTGAGGAAAATGACCTTGATGAAATCGAAGGAGACGGTTCCACCGATCACATCCGCTATCTCGCTGATCTTCTTCTCGAATCCGGCGGTGGCGGAGGCGAGGGTGGCCATGAGGCCGTTGAAGCCGTAGTCGGTGGACATGGTGACAGAGTCGATGTCCATGTCCGCGGTGCCGAACATCACGTCGATGTTGTTGGTGAGGAACTCGTCGAAGTAGTCTCCGTGGTTGATCATGTCGCACAGGACGTCGAAGTAGCTCGCTGTACTGGGGTTGCTGAAGATGGCTGAGGCTCCCTTACCCTTGGCGAACGCATCGAAAACCTCGGACAGGGTGTAGTCGCCGATCTCGTCGACGTTTATGCCGAACGCCTTGAAGACGCCGTCGGTGAGGTGGAACGCGGCCATGATCTCCGCGGGGGTGCCCCTCACGGAGCTGAGCGCGCTGGCGACCTCCTTGAACTCATTGGACAGGACGAAGGAGACCGTCAGGGCCCTGTATTCGTTTCCGTCGACCCTGATCTGTCCGACGTACTCGGAGCTCTCGCCGGCCAGAGCGGCCTTCAGGCCGGTGACGACCCTGGCGAGGAAGGTGTCGAATTCGGAGGTGGGCTCGCCTCCGGAGATGATCTTGATCTCTCCGCTGTTGGCGTCCTTGGTCCAGACATTGACATCTCCGAAGCAGCCCTTGAATTTCGTGAGGATGCCGCGGAAGTTGAGGTGGCTGTCGTCGATTGCGGCAGAACTGGTGTTCACCGTGATTGTGAGTTCGTCGTTCTCTGCTTCCGCCGACACGATCTCGTCGGTCCCGAGGACCGCCAAGGCGTACAGGTCGATGTCGGCAGCGAGCACGTCGATGTCGGCACCGGGAGTAGCGTCCGCGGGTTCCGCGGAGGTCACGGCGAAAGCTGCAATTGCGCATACGATCAGGGCGAATGCCCCGATATAGAGTTTGCTTGCTTTCATGTGTAGCACCCAAGGCGATAGATATTAATTAAACTATTGCACCTTGTAAACAGGCCAGCAGTTAGCCGGCCAATGGAGATCCAGCACATGTCACGCAGCGCCACGATCCTCGCCCTAGCACTGTTCCTAGCAGCATCAGCATCCGTCATATTGGCGGATGCATCCGATGCGGGGGGCGGCTGCGAGGCGCGCATAGGGGATGTGCTGTACGATGACATCGGAGACGCCCTCGCTGCGTCTGTGCCAGGAGATCTCGTCATAGTGATGGACGGCGCCGTCCTGGACGGGGATGCGGAGGTCCCGGAGGGGGTCGCCCTCCTGCTGCCGTACACCGACGGAATGGGCGATGTGGACCCGGACGGGAAGGCGTTCGGCCCGGACCCGACGAAGGACGGGCAGTACAGGAAGAGGGCCGGGGACAGCTACTGCGTGACGAGGATGACTGTCCCCGAGGGGATAACGCTGGCCGTATACGGAGAGGTGATTGTCGGCGGGATAGTGTCCGAGGAGTTCACCTTCGACTACCAGGGACACACCTGGGGGGACCACGCCAGGCTCCAGGTGGATGGGGACCTGGTGATGCGCAACGGGTCGTCGCTGGCCTGCTACGGCTACGTGGTCGGCGACGGGTCCATGATGGCGGAGCCTGGTTCCAGGGTCCGCGAGATGCTGATCCTGACCGATTACGTGGGCGGCGACCGCATGAGGAGCCTCTTCGAGAATGACCAGTCCCCCTTCGACCGCTACACATACAGCAACATCATGTGCTCTTCCGAGTTCCAGCACGGGTCCCGCCTCATCGGGATGCTGGTTCTGTATGCGGATAAGAAGATGATGGAGTCGGAGATCAACATCATCGGCCTGAGGGCCGAGGGCTCCACGTCGCTGATCGAGCTGGAGCAGGGGGCGTCCGCGGTGCTCTCCTATGATGGAGGCAAGTACGTGAAGGCCGAATGGGAGAGCAACATCTGGGACGACGTGGGCAGGACCACCGTCACCGTATCCGGCGGGGCCTCCTTCGGGGCGCTGAGGATATCCTACTCGGGGCAGACCGTGGACACGTCGAAGCTGGCGTTCTCGGTGCCGTACAATTTCGAGTATGTGCTGGAGGAGGGGGTCTACCGCATGGATGCGGGGCTCAGGCTCCTGCCGGGGGCGGAGATGCACGTGGGGGAGGATGCGGTTCTCATGGTGGGCTCCCAGCTGATAGCGTTCGATGGTTTGGTCGATATCCCGTACAGGGACAAGTACTATCCCGGGCCGGAGCTGCTGCAGAAGTACGGATTCTACGCGCATGGGCGCCTGGTTGTGGATGGTTCCCTGGAGATAGGCCCCGGGGCGAAGGCGGCCGGGGTGGTAGAGGGGACCGGCATGATGGTGGTGGATCCCGACGCCGAGAAGGTGGGCGGGATGTACGTGGACCACGGGACCGGGGCGAGCCTGACCACCAGGGAGCTGTCGCTCTGGGTTTACGATGATGATGGGTCCAGGATGATCGTTGAGAAGGGCGGCGTATACGTGCTCGGGCCCGGATCCAGCGATTGCGACGGGTTCTGGTATTACGGCGGAGAGGGGAGGGTCTTCAAGGCCGTGGATGACACCTATGTCGGTATCCTGGATGAGGATGCCTCCCTGACGCCCGGGGAGGCCGTCGCCGCGGCCCTCAGGCTGGACGGGGCGCCCCTGCGGGGCGCCGCCGTCAGCCTGGAGGGCCCCGGCGGGGAGGTCCGCGGGATGACGGAGAGGGACGGCTATTACGCGATCGAGGGGCTGTCCGACGGGATATACCACATCAGGGCCGCCTACGGCGGCCTGGCCTCCGCCTGCGGCGACCTGACGGTCGCCGGAGGCTCCGGCCTTGCGACAGCGGACCTCCTCACGGTTACCTTCAGCGACTTCGTGGGCGGCTCCTGGACCGTCCTCTCCAGGGATCTGGTGCAGTACGGCTCCGCCCTCCAGGCGCCTCCGGCGCCCCAGAGGGAGGGCATGGCGTTCCTGGGATGGTTCGACCCCCAGGGCGAGCGCCTCGAACCCGGCATGGCGGTGTACAGCACGATAGACGCCCACGCGGGCTGGAGGGAGAAGGGCCCCGGGGACCTCGTGCTGCACGCCGAGGACACCGGGGAATGCTCCGCCGACCTCGCCGGGAAGATCGTCACATCGATAACCGTCCTGTTCCCCCAGGGGGTCGAGATGGAGATATACGACGCTGCCGCGCTGGACGTCCTGAAGGGGGCCCTCGTCGAGTTCTCCTATTCATCCAAGGACGGCAGCCACGCCTTCGGCGTGTCCGCGGACGGCTCCGCCGTCCACATCGCGAAAAAGATGTCCGTCGGATACGACGTGATGCGCCAGGACGTGGAGGTCAGGTGCACGGACGGGTACGATGTGCTGTCACAGAGCACCTCGGGGAGCTACGGGTACGTGTCGTTCGTCTCCGAGGGCTCGGAATTCAGGCTGGAGTACGCGGAGGAGCCCGTATCCTCGCTCAACATCGTGCTGATCGGGGGCATCGCGGCCGCAGCCATAATCGCGATAATCGCAGCGGTGCTGGTCCTCAGGGGCGCTCGCCGTCGACGATCCTGCGGAGCGTGCGGAGCTTCTTGGGGTCTGTGTAGACCTTCCCGTACCTGTTGTAGAAGTGGCGGTTGTACCATCCGCCGAACCTGCGGTAGAGCGACGGGAACCGCCTTGCAATGCGGTACTCCAGCCTCCCGCCCGCCTTCAGGTACTTGTTCACCTTGTCCTCGAGCCTGGGGTCCTTTATGGCCTCGCGGATGCCGGGGGCGGTCATGTGGACGATGGACCTCATCCCCATGATGCAGAACCTCTTCTGCATGAAGCGGTCCGTCGAGGGGAAAGAGTCGGAGAGGAGCATGTAGTTGTCCAGCTCCAGCAGCCCCCTCTCGTCCTCCTCCTGCCTGCAGAATGACGTGGGGTTCATGCGGTAGCCGTAGAGGGGCTCCGGTATGAAGCACACCCTCTCGGAGGCTCTGATGGCGTTGTAGGTGAATGCGATGTCCTCGCACATCATCTCGCGGAATGTCAGGTCGTTGGATTCTATGAGGGAGCGCCTGTAGAGCATGGACCACGAGGTTATCGGCAGGAGGTTCAGGGCCTTGGCGTGGAGGGCGGTCTCGCCGGACATGGTGATGACCTCGTCGCTGTGCTCCACGTGCCAATCGGGGTCGTCCGTGAACAGGAAGTTGCATATTGCGATGTCCGAGGATGTATCGTCGGCGGCGGATACCATCCTGTCCAGGAAATGCGGGGATGGGAGGTCGTCCACGTCCAGGAACCATATGAGGTCGCCTTTGGATGCGGCGAGGCCCAGGTTCTTGGAGCCGCCGAGCCTGCCGGGGCCGTCCTGGATGATGAGTTGGGAATCGGTGCGCCCGGAGCATACGTCTTCGACGGCCTCGAGGGTGCCGTCGTCGGAGCGGGTGTCGACCACGAAGATCAGCTCGAAATCCTTGAATGTCTGGCGGTCGATGTAGTCGACGAAGCCGGGGAGGTAGGCGCGGCCGTTGTAGATGCTGGCCACTATGGAGACCTTGGGACCCTCCCCTCCGCTCATGGTGTCTGGATTAGGGAGGTCTTATTTGATGTTGGCGATATTTACAGTTAACAAGTGGATGTTCTAGATCAATTCTTATTTTGAGAATAATTTTTGAATATGGATAATCAGCATTAGCAAAAATGAAGGGTAAGATAATTGAGTATAACATTTGAACTGGCTCGATAACAACCTTTTTTATTGTAGAATCAAGTAACGCGATTGCAGGTTTATGATGTTAGATTGTCTTAAAGCCGCGGACAGCTGTAGTCAATATCTGTTTTGAGTAGGTTTTAATTATCATTGAACTATGTAATGTAAAAGAATGCGTAAATGATGGAATAATTTTATGTGAAATATTGATGCGAAATGGGGAGTATTTATGACAACTGAGGTTGATTTGATCAAAGAGGCCGTCGCAGGGGACCGTGATTCTCAATTTGCTCTTGCAAGGAAATACAGGGACGGAGACGGTGTAGCAGTAGATACCAAGAAAGCGATAAAGTGGTTTAATTCGGCATCGGAAAATGGCCACATACGTGCAAAGTATGAATTGGCTTTGCTACTGTTCAAGAATGGTAACAAGAATGAAAAAACCAAGGCGATAGCGCTGATGGAAGAGGCCGCCAAGAAAGGGGACAGAGATGCGATGATGTATCTGGCGAGGGCATACCGTGATGGTACATCAGTTGGCAAAGATGCAAAGAAATCAATAGCGATGTACAAGAAGGCAATGAGTAACGGCTCAATTCAGGCTAAACTGGAGCTGGCTGAGGCCCTGTACAAGAGTGAAGATCCTGCTGACCGCAGTATGTCCGTAATATATTGCTACGAGTTGGTGACCGGAGAGAGCGAAGATAAGAATGCGATGTTCCGCCTCTATCTCCAATACAGATATGGTGTTGGCACCAAGGTGGATTCTGAGATCGCATACATGTGGCTAAAAAGGGCTTCAGAACAGGGGCATGGCGGTGCAGCCAAGGAAATCAAAGATTATCATGTTTCGGCAACCGCCAAGGATCCTAACGGGGAGATGATGTTCCGCTTAGCTAGAAAGATGAAAGAGGAGGGCTCTGTGAATGATGCCATAGGCCTGTATCGCAAAGCTGTGGACATGGGATTCTCGAGGGCAAAGCCTGAGCTGGCAGAATTGTTGTACAGAAGCGATGATCTGATGGACAGGCTCGAGTCAGTGAGATTGGGTTACGAGTCCGCTGTTATGGGGGACAAGGATGGAATGTTCCGTCTGTACCTCCAGTATCAATACGGGGTAGGGGTCAAGAAAGATCTCCCTGTTTCAGAAATGTGGCTCAAAAAGGCTGCGGATGCGGGCCATGGAACAGCATCCAAGTTAGTCAGAAACGGTTAAATTCGTTAAAAGGTCGAGGCCACGTCAACGAGCAGAGAGCAGGGATAGAATGCAAAGCCCCAGGGTTTCGGTGGTAATCCCAGTATATAATTCGGAATCATATCTCAATGAATGCCTAGATAGCTTGTGCAATCAGACATTTACAGATTTTGAGGCCATAATCGTTGACGATGGCTCGACCGACTCATCTGTTCAAATCATAGAGTCATATGTGGCTAAGCATCCGAATTTCAAATTGATCCGGCAAAAGAACCAGTATGCCGGTGTTGCCAGGAACAATGGCCTGGATAACGCACATGGGGAGTATGTGACCTTTTTAGATTCCGATGACACATTGGAATCTAATGCAATCGAGGTATTGTATCAGAAAGCTGTGGATACGGGTGCGGAAGTCGTACGTGCCACAGGATACGAGACTGATGAATTCGGAGATAGGCGGAATGTAGGGTGGGCATTGAAGAGGTCCCTGGTGGCAGACGGTTCCGTTTTTAGTTGGAAGGATAGGCCACAGGAGATTTTTCAAATATCGGCTGGGAACCCGTGGGGCATGCTAGTAAAAAGAGAACTGGTTCAAAAGCATAACATCAGATTCTTGGATGTGCCTCGTACTGAGGACATATATTTCGTTTATGACGCCTACCTCAAGGCCAATAAGATAGCCATCATCCATGATGAGCTCGTGTTTCATCGCCCCTCCGAGGGAGGGATGGAGAAAACTAAGGTGAATTTCCCACTTGTCCCACTGGAAGCAAGGCACCGTCTGCTAGATAAGGTTAAGAAAGAAGGATACTACGAAGATGTCTACATCGGGTTCTGGATTGCCGGTTTCCGTTCCTATATGCAGATGATAAAACTTCTGATAGAGTCGGATTCGGGTGCTGAGTACGTCAAAAGGTACTATGACGACATCAAGGACGTTATTCTTGAACATCCAGATCTGAACATCTGCAGAGACAGCATTTATTATAAGCACGTATCAGATTTTTATCAGCAGTATCGCAAGGTTGTCGAATCTAAAAGTTTCGATTCGTATTATAATTCCGAGATGGAGATCATCGAGGAGAAAAGATCGCTAATAAAGCATCGGGAGGAACAGATATCCCGGAATCGTGTGTTCAAAGTCGAGGATGACGAGAAAAGGCTAGCAATTGCAAAGGCCTCTCACATTCCAAAGGTGGAAGAGGACATACTGTTCTCCGTTGTAATACCGGTTTACAATGCCAGCAAGTACCTGAGGGAGTGTTTAGACCACCTCATAAATCAGTCCTACACCAACATCGAGATTATATGTGTGGATGACGGCTCGACTGATGACAGTAGGGAGATAGTCCAGTCATATCCATCGATAAAACTGATATGCCAACAGAATTCCGGGGCAGGAATTGCGAGGAACAGAGGATTCAAGGAGTCAAAGGGGGAATATGTGCTATTCATGGATGGGGACGATTGGGCGGATTACAGCCTGTTCATGAAAGTATTCGAGTCCATAAAGAAATCCCCTGTGATGTTGGATATGGTGATGTACTCGTATACGAGGTTCGACGAGAGCACAGCCGAATTCAAAGAGTGCAGGGATCTCCCCGAAGGCATCAGCAATCTACGTTCCAACGTCACAACGGATCCCGATCTTTTAATCAGCAACGATTTGGTGATTCCATGGAATAAAGTCATGCGTTCGGAATTCATACGCGAGCATAGGCTTGAATTCCCTGATTTCAAATGCTCAAACGATCGTCCATTCTACCTGGCATCTCTGGTTTATGCCAAGGAGATATTGGTAATCGAAGATGTGTTGATCAATTACAGGGTCAACAGCAAATCTGTGACCAGTCAAACGAGATTGGATCATTTCGAGTGTCACTACAAGACGTATGCCATAGTCGAGAGCGATTACAGGTCCCTCGGCGCGGAAATTAACGATATCTTCATCGATACCACAATCTCCGACATGGTTCACTTCTATGATGTAGCCAATAGGCAACAGAGGGATACCATAGGGAGGCAGATTTGCAGGTATACGGAATCTATGGACCTTGAAGATATGAAGGGCATCGAGAATCATTGGTGGTTCAAGAAAATCGTCAAGATGAGGCTCGATTACGATCTTCCCATTGAAGACTGGATGCTTTCCGCCGTCATTCCGAATGCGGACAGGGATATGTTAGTGCGCATAGGGGGGTTGTATCTTAGTCGCGGGGAGAGCGACGAGTATCTCGCCAACGCCATAGGATGTTTCATGTTGGCAGCAGATATGGGGGTCCAGAGAGCCAGGGATGAATTGGCGAAATATTACGGTCACAATGATAAGGCGGATGCTGAAATCTGCAAAGTACTGGCTGATTCTGGAAATCGTAGCGCCCAGTACCGTCTGGGAAGGATGTACCGCGATGGAAGGGGAGTTCCCAAGGACGTTGATAAGGCCAAGACGTGTCTTGAAAACGCAGCGGAGCAGGGTCATAATGGTTCGAAGTTGGATCTGGTCGAATTGTTGTATACATCTGGTACTGATGATGAGTTGAAGAAAGCATATGAGATATGTCTTGAGTTGGCTAGTAAAGGTAACAAGGATGCACAGTTCAGATTATCCAGGATGTACTTCCATGGCAAGGGTACAGCGAAGAATGAAGACGAATCTGTTAAATGGCTTGAAGAAGCGGCGAAGAACGGCCATAACGGTGCTAGAAAGGAATTAAATGCCCGCAACCGTTCGGCAGCCCAAGAGCGTCCTGCTATGACGAAGAAGGAAGAGAAGGAGTACCTCGAATCTTTGAAGGATATCGGTTCAGAAGAGGCATTCAGGAGCATCATAAACTATTGCAATGATGCAGTTGAAAGAGGCGATCCGATCGCCGCCTATTATCTCTCCAAAGCGTATCGCGAAGGGAGGGGTGTGGAGAAGGATATCGATAAAGCGAACGAGTACCTCAGGATGGCTTCAGATGGCGGGTATGATGGAGCGGATAACGAACTGTTCGACGCTCTCTGGAACATAGGGACGACAGAATCCTTCAATGAATTGCTGACGCTGGCATCCAGGAAGGCATACAAAGGCGATGCCAAGTCCATGCAGATGATCGGCAGGGCATATCGCGATGGCAACGGGGTCTCCAGGAATCTAAAAAAATCGGCCGAATGGATGCAGAAGGCCTACTACATCAAAGACTACTGGGTCAACGAGTACATCAATGTTCTATGGGAGATACACGACGAAGAGTCGTTGCAGGAGATGCGCAGTATTTGCGAAGAGGAATACTTCAAGGGGAATGCCGTTGCTATAAGGCTCCTTGCCCGTCTGCATGTGGAGGAAGGGAATAAGGAAAAGGCTAAGGAGATGTATCGCAAGGCCTTGTACAACAATCCCGGCTTAGTAGTATTCGAGTACACCTCCATGCTTTACAACGAAGGCAAACCAGAGGATCTGGAGGAATGCTTGCGCATCTGTAATGACTTCTCAAGAATGGGGAATAAGGATGCATTGTATCGTCTGGGAAAGATGTATGCGGAAGGAAAAGGCGTTGAAGCTGACCGTGAGAAGGCCAAGGAGTACCTCACTAAAGCTTCAGAGGCTGGTTCCAATCTTGCCGCAGACGAGTTGAAGAATCTGAATTCCAAACCCTCTAAAGGCAAATGGGTTTCTGGCATTCGTGGCAAGTTGAAGTTCTGAATGGGTATGGTATATGGATACGCTTGTAGACAATGACAAAGGCATACAGATATCCATTGTCATTCCAGTTTTCAATGCTGAAAAGTATTTGAGACGTACTCTCGAGAGCATACGCGTCCAGGACGAATCTTCCATCGAGATCATATGCATTGATGATTGTTCCACTGATGATTCCTTCCAGATAATCGAAGAATATTGCAATAAAGATGGTCGTTTTAGATGCATAAGAAATGATACCAATTTGGGAACTCATATTTCTCGCATCAAGGGGATGGAATCCTCCAAGGGCAGATACATCTGGATGGTGGACAGTGATGATGTCCTTATTAGCGGCTCCATCTCAGAACTTGTCAAGATCTCGAAACGTTTCGATGTCGATATCATTCATTTTGGAACGGTAGTGGTGAACGAAGGCGGTCTTGATCCCAAGCGCGTTACATCCATGCAACGGTTCACTGAACCCCATAGTGGAAAATTGAAGGGCATCGAAGTATTCCGCAGATGCTTCATCACCAAAGAATATAGGTTCAACATCTGGAATAAATTGTTCAGGAGGAGTCTTTTAGAACGTGCGGTCGGCGAGATGGAGAAAAGTCGTCTAGTTAAAGCTCAGGACGAATACGAATATTTCATCTTGGCGTACAATGCAAAATCATACATAGGTCTTCCCAGAACTGTATGTTACGAGTATCATTTCGGCACCGGCGTTACGGGCAGCGATGTTGTCGATCTGAAGAGGATGGAGGCATATTGCTCCATGTCCAATGTAGCAGATGCACTTGACCGCTATTCGGAGGGGAAAGGTGATGAATGTATCAGGGCTATTGACATTTGTCGTCAAGATCTAATCGATGATTGTACAGCAAATTGGTTCCGTGTGCCATATGAGGAACGTTCCAAGGCCTTCGATAAGATGGTCGAATCATGGTCCAATACGGAAACAGTGTCTCATCTCGCAAAGTCTAGTTGGTTTAAACCGGAGACTATAGCGGATTCCATCAGACAGTCAAAATGCATCAGAATCAATGGGGGGGAGATACATACAATTGCTGTATATTACCACAGACTTTCTAACGGCGGGGTTCAGCGTGTCATATCAAGATTGATACCTGTGTGGAGGTCGATGGGCTATGACGTGATTATTGTCACGGATGAAGAGCCTACGGAAATCGACTATCAAATTGATTCTGATGTTAAGAGATTCACTATTCAGGATTATAGAAAAACGAATAAAAACAACTATATCGACCGTGCTAACCGTCTTAAAGAGATCTTGATTGAGAACAAGGTGGATTTGTTCATCAATAATGCGTGGCTTGTTTCCACGATCCTTTGGGATATGCTGATCTGTCAGACCAGCGGAGTAAGGTTCGTCACTTATTGTCATAATGTCTTTCCACTGCTGCAATCGTCCGGTTTCGCATTTTTCGCATCTCTGCCCTCAACTTATCGTTTGATGGATGGTGTGGTGACTCTTACTGAGATGGATATGAGATTTTGGTCTAATTTCAATGGGAATGTTCATTTGATTCAAAATCCTATGTCGTTTGATCGGGGAGCGATACCAGTATCGGATTTGTCGAGCAATGACATAATCTGGGTCGGTAGGATATCTTCGGAGAAACGTCCCTTGGATGCAATAAAGATATTTGACAGGGTACATGATTCAATCCCAAATTCGAATCTGATTATGGTGGGAGATGGTGACAAAGAAATTATCAGGTCCATTAAATCTTTGATATCATCCAAGGGATTGGAATCCTCAGTAAAGCTATGTGGATATTCGGATGACACCAGCCAAGTGTACAAGGATGCCTCGATCTTTTTATCGACGTCCGAATACGAAGGATTTCTGTTGACGATGACAGAAGCCATGAGTGCTGGTCTGCCTTGTGTCCTGTATGAGTTACCATATCTCAGCATCATACGGGAGGGCGATGGTTTTGTGCAAGTGCCACAAGGCGATGTAAGTAGGGCCGCGATTGAGATCATCAAGATTCTTAAGAATGACTTGTTAAGGAGAGAATTAGGAAGGAAATCTAAAACGTACTCCGAAAAATTATACGATTATGATTTGAGTGCGAATTGGAAAAGCATTTTCGATAGTCTTGCATCATATAATGAACCATCGAATGATGAAATTGATGATCTCATGTGGGGGACGATGATGCAATTTTACAGGAAAGGCATTGAGAAAAAGAATCGTGATGCCGAACTTACCTATCCTAAAATTAAAAGATATTTCTGGCGTACCTTGCGTCATGCGCCACATGTTGTTCTGAAAAAGTTTTACAACAGAAGAAATTGATTTTTCGGATGTGCCAATTTGGCATTCTAGCCTGAGTTTGACAGTTAGGGCATAACGCAATCCCGAGTCCGTTCTGTTATCACGGATTGCTGGCAAAGGGTCATAAGTGGTCACGGGATGTTTAGAAGTGACCAAACCACAAACAGGCCCCGTGGCCGTCCTTCCTGTATGTTTGCAAGAACATAAAGGTACGGTTCGCGGGACCTGAGGTTTGGCGGGAAAAGGATACGATTTGACCCGTTACAGGAACAAGATACACGCAAGGATACCGGAACCTAACGATAACGTCACCATGACCATGGGCAACAAGACCGTCGTGGATGCGGTGTTCGCGGACACGGGATTGGATGTCTTTCTCGACGGACTGAAGAGATCGCAGGGGAATTCGGTGGCCGCGGAGACCGCGGCCTTGGTGGCCAATTCCGTGGAGATGACAGGCATCTCCGTCAACAGGATCGACAGGATCCTCGAGGATGATGTCGTACGGGAGGAATACGGGCTCGGTGCGAACGCACCGAGGTCCGTGTACCGTACCGTGGAGAGACTTGGTGAGAACTCCGATGCCATCGTGAGGTATCTCGGGGAAGTGCTGAAGAAACGGTACGGCGTGAAGATGGACACCGTCTTCATGGATTGGACCTCGCTGTTCTTCGAGGCACCCCAGCAGGGGATCGTCAGGGTAGGGTATTCCAGGGACCACCGTCCGGACAGGCCCCAGGTGACCATAGGGCTGAGCATGGACCGGGAATCCGGTATGCCGGTGGGACTGACGGTGAACGCGGGGAACATACTGGATGTCACGCATTTCGAGGACACTTTCGGACAGATAAAGCACCTCCTGCCGGAAGATGCCATGATCGTGTTCGACAACGGAGCGTATTCCAGGAGGAACTCCGCCCTCCTGGACGAGGAGGGCGTGGGTTTCGTGACCAGGCTGCAGCTCAACGCTTCGGACGACAGGTTCGTTGATTCCCACAGAGAGGATTGGGTGCGGATCGACGATATCGTCTCGTACCAGATGACCGAGGGCAACCTGAAGCGCAGGAGATACATCTTCAGGAACGAGAAGCTGAAAGAGGACGTACTTGCGAGATATCGCAGGAAAGCGGAACGTGACTGGGAGGAGATGGAGATCATCAGGAGGAACATCGACTCGGGGAAGAAACCCCGTAAGAAATACCGCAACTCCAACTGTTTCGTCGATACCAGATTATCGTACATGTTCCCGCTGGACTGTTTCTCGAAGGAACAGGCGATAGACCATGCGGTGGAACGCATGGTCACGGGGAGGGAGGGATTATTCGTGCTCCTGACGAACCGTCCGTTGACAGCCGGGAAAGTGATCGAATTGTACCGTGCGAGGAATCAGGTGGAGGGTGCTTTCAGGGACCTGAAGCACGGGATAGACTGGAGACCGGCCAGATGCACCAACGAGAAGGCCATAAAGGGCAGGATCCTCATCTCCTTTCTCGCTCTTTTCTGCATATCGATGGTGCGGTTCCTCCATCCGGAATACAGGAACCGTACGGCAGAATCCATATGCGAGGAGCTGGGCTCGTTCTCACTTACGGTTTTGGTTAGGGAAGGGGAGCAGAAGAGACGCATATTCAGCAATTTCGTGCCCCTGATCAGGCTCCTGAGGAGCAGAATCAGGGGCAAATCGGGAGGAATTGTGAGGAATCAGATGTCCTTGGACGTCTTCTGATGCCGTTTTCCCGTAACTGAGAACGAGGACGACACCTGCGGATAACGTGCAATTCCAGCGGAAGCTAGGTCAGCAATCATGCGTAAGTGTCAAACTCAGGTTCTA